>ERZ1106954.455-NODE-455-length-35354-cov-14.531346_pt1 | contig 35354 bp, 29 predicted proteins | sample MGYA00403678_ERZ1106954 | MGnify/ENA primary metagenome ERZ1106954 (study PRJEB35170, sample SAMEA104062445) | human gut metagenome | biome: human gut; feature: human-associated habitat; material: faeces | place: Denmark | collected 2012-08-20 ... | reverse complement strand
GGCGGCAAGCTGCGCAGTCTCCTGGATAAGATGACCAGCCGGGTGTTTGTGGGTTTTCTGACGGGCCTGGGCATCACCGCCATCATTCAGAGCTCCTCGGCCACCACAGTGATGGTGGTAGGCTTTGTCAACTCCGGCCTCATGACCCTGCGTCAGGCCATCAACGTCATTATGGGCGCCAATGTGGGCACCACCGTCACCGCCTGGCTGCTGAGCCTGGCGGGCATCGACAGCGGCAGCCTGTGGATCCGGCTGCTGAAGCCCTCCTCCTTCACCCCGGTGCTGGCGCTGGTGGGCATCATCTTCTACATGTTCTGCAAGGACGCCAAAAAGAAGGACACCGGCACCATTCTGCTGGGCTTTGCCACCCTGATGTTCGGCATGGAGACCATGAGCGGCGCGGTGGCGGGGCTGAAGGATGTGCCGGAGTTCACCCAGCTGTTCCTGATGTTCCGCAACCCGGTGCTGGGCGTGCTGGTGGGCGCGGTGCTGACGGGGATTATCCAGTCCTCCTCCGCCTCGGTGGGCATTCTCCAGGCACTGTCTGTCACCGGAAGCGTCAGCTATGCCGCCGCCATCCCGATCATCATGGGTCAGAACATCGGCACCTGCGTCACGGCCATACTGTCCTCCGTGGGCACCAATAAAAACGCCCGCCGGGCCGCCGTGGTCCACCTGATGTTCAACGTCATCGGCGTGGTGGTGCTGCTGACGGTGTACTGCGTGGTCAAGGCTCTGTTTGCCCCGGCTATTCTGGACCGGCCTGCCACCATGTACGGCATCGCCATTGCCCACTCCGTGTTCAACATCCTGTGCACGGCCATGCTGCTGCCTGCCGGCGGCCTGCTGGAAAAGCTGGCCATCCGCCTGGTGCCCGACGCCAAGCGCCGCGAGGAGACCGTGGAGCTGGATTCCCGTCTGCTGGCCACCCCTGCCCTGGCCCTGGGCCGGGCTCGGGACGTTACCGTTCAGATGGCCCAGTGCGCCGTCCGGGCCCTGGAAAACGCCCTGGACGCCTTCACTGCCTATACCCCGGAGCTGGCCCGGTCCATCCGGGAGGATGAGGAGCGCTGCGACCACTATGAGGACATCATCGGCACCTATCTGGTGCAGCTGAGCAGCCACTCCCTCAGCGACGGCGAAAGCCAGGAGTCCACGGAGCTGCTGAAAACCATCGGCGATTTCGAGCGCATTTCCGACCACGCCGTCAACGTGCTGGAGTCGGCGGAGGAGCTGCAAGGCAAAAAGCTGTCCTTCTCCCCGGCGGCCATGGCGGAGTATCAGACCCTGGCCCGTGCCACCCGCCGGATCCTGCACCTGTCCCTGGACAGCTTCCGTCAGGACGATCCGGTCCAGGCTGCCCAGGTGGAGCCGCTGGAGCAGGTCATCGACACCCTGAAGGAGGAGCTGCGCACCCGCCATATCCTGCGCATGCGCCGCGGGCAGTGCAGCATCGAGGCCGGCTTTGTGTGGGTGGACCTGCTGACGGACCTGGAGCGCACGTCGGACCATTGCTCCAACGTCGCCGGCTGCGTCATCGACGCCGGACGGCACAACCTGAACCTGCACGAGACCCTGCGGGCCGCCCAGACCCAGGATCCGGACTATGCCGGCCGCTTCCGCGCCTATGCCCAGGAATATTGTCTGCCGGAGGGAGAATGATCCCGCAGCCGGAAGAATGCATTTCGCCAAATCAAAAGGCCGCCCCATCCGGGGCGGCCTTCAGCTTGTCAAAAAGCCTCGCAGAGTTCGCGGCCCGCAGGCCGCGAATCGAGTTCAATTCATTTTTCGCGGCGGCATGTACGTCGCGAAAAATACTTTGCGCGGAGAGAGTGTGCCCGAATGGGCTAAAAGCCCATTCGGACGCGCGGGTCGGAGCGAAAACTCTCTTGTCCAAAAAGGGCGCCGCCCTTTTTGGACAAGCTTAAAGGCCGCCCCTTCCGGGGCGGCCTTTGCCGTATATCGGCGCTCAGATCTCCAGGTAATTCTTCACCAGCACCTGCAGCAGCTCGTCCCGGTCCACCTTGCAGATCAGGGTCCGGGCGCCGTTGTGGTTGGTGATATAGGTGGGGTCCTCGGACAGGATATAGCCCACGATCTGGTTGATGGGGTCGTACCCCTTTTCCTTCAGCGCCTCATACACGGAGGTAAGGATATAATGGATTTGCTCGTCCTTATCCTGGGCGGCGTCAAACTTCCTGGTAAAATCATCCATGCGGGCTTTCTCCCCTTTCTATTGATTCACCATCAGTATACGCTATTTTTACGGCGCTGTAAAGAGGAAAAAACGGATTTTACCGGGTGCGCAGCTCCGCGCCCAGGCGCTTGGTGAGCTTTTTGATGACGCCGGAGGCGCACTCCTCGATCTCCGTGGAGGTCAGGGTCTTTTCCAGGGAGCCGATGGTCAGCCGGATGGTGACGGACTTCTTCCCGGCGGGTACCTGCTTGCCCCGGTACTCGTCCACAAAATCCGCTCCGTGGAGCAGGCCGTTTTCGTGGATGCCCTGGGCGATGACGTCATACATCTGGCTCCACTTCACCTGGCTGTCGAACAGCAGGGAGATATCGTAGTCGGTCATGGGATACTCCGGCAGGTGGGTGAAGGTGTTGGTGCGGGAGCGGAAGGGCTTCAGGGCGTCCACATCCAGCTCGAACAGCATCACCGCCAGATTCTTGATGCCGCAGGCCATGGCGGGCTTCCGGGCCAGCAGCGCCAGGTTGCCCACCTGCTCCTCGCCAAGGAAGATGTTCAGCCACACCACCTGGTCGGCCCACACCGGGCGCTTCTCCTGGCGGAAGGTGAAGCCCTCCATATGGGTGTAGCGGGGCATCTGCTCCACCGCGCCCTTGGCCCGGCGGAACAGGGCCGTCACGTCCTTGGCCGGGGCCACGAAGGCGCCGGCAATGTTCTTGCGCTGGGACGGCAGCAGCTCCCGGGGATCGTAGGGAGCGCTGTAGTCGGCGTCGCGGAACACCTGGGCCGTTTCAAACAGGGAGAACTCCGTGAAGTACCGCTCATTTTTCACCACGGCCTTGCACAGATTGGGCAGCAGGGAGGAGCGGATCAGCCGCTCGGAGGGAGACGGCGGCGTGGACAGGGCCAGGATTCCGGCGGTGTCCTGCAAAATGGCGTTTACATAGGACTCGTCCATCCAGGGATAGGTGAAGATCTCCTGCATGCCGCAGCGAATGGCCAGGTACTCCTTGATCCGGCGCTCCAGGTCCTTATCCAGCTGGTTGATGGCCCCGTCAAAGGAGGTGGTGATGGGGGCAGCCTGGAAGTTCTCATAGCCCACCATCCGGGCTACCTCCTCCATGATGTCGGCCTTGATGGATACATCGCCGGTGGAGCGCCAGGTGGGCACGGTAACGTGCATGTTGTCGCCGCTGAAGTCCAGCCGGAAGCCCAGCAGGCCCAGCTTGTGGGCGATCTCGTCGTTGGTCAGGTGCTTGCCCAGGCGGCGGTCCAGCCAGGTCAGGGACACATCGATCTCCGCCTGGCGCAGCTTTTCAGGATACTGGTCGGAGAAGCTGGTGACGCGCACGTCGGGATACAGCTCCCGGAACAGGCTCATGGCCAGGGACAGGGCCTGGTCGCAGCGCTCCGGGTCGATGCCCTTTTCATAGCGGGAGGACGCCTCGGTGCGGTTGTCGTACCGCAGGGCCGTGCGGCGGACGCCGGCGGCCTGGAAATTGGCGATCTCCAGGATGACCTTGTCGGTGGAGGGAAGAACGGAGTCCTTGGCGCCGCCCATGACGCCGGCCAGACCCACCACCCCCGCCTCGTCGGCGATGACCAGATCGTCGGCGGACAGGGACAGGGCCTTGCCGTTGAGCAGCTCCAGCTGCTCGCCGTCCTTGGCCCGGCGGACGATGATGTGCCCGGCGATGTTGTCGGAGTCGAAGGCGTGGGTGGGCTGGCCGGTGGCCAGCATCACATAGTTGGTGATATCCACCAGGGCGTTGATGGGCCGCATGCCCACCCGCCAGATGCGGCTCTGCATCCGGAAGGGGGCGGACTTCACGGACAGACCCTCTACCGCCGCGCCGATATAGCGGGGGCAGCGCTCCGTGTCCTCCACGGTAACGGTGAGTCCGTCGGCCCCGGCATCGCAGGTAAAGGGCGGCAGCGGCTTGAGAGGCAGGTCATACAGAGCCGCCAGCTCCCGGGCGATGCCGTAATGGCCCCACAGGTCGGGCCGGTTGGTCATGGACTTGTTGTCGATCTCCAGGATGATGTCGTGCAGGTCCAGGGCGTCGGCAATGGGGGTGCCCGCCGCAGCGTCGAAATCGCTGAGGTCCAGAATGTGGGCCTCCTCCGTGGTGGGGAACAGATCTCCCAGGCCGATCTCCGCCGCGCCGCAGATCATGCCGTAGCTCTTGACGCCCCGGAGCTTGGCCTCCTTGATCTCCACCGGCTCGCCCTCACCGTGCCAGCGGCACATGGCCCCGGGGGCCGCCACGGCCACCTTCATGCCCGGGCGGACGTTGGTGCCGCCGCATACGATGTCGCGGATGTCGCCGTCGCCGATGTCGGTGCGGCAGATCTGCAGCTTGTCGGCGTTGGGATGGGGGCACACCTCCACGATCCGGCCCACCAGCATGTGGTCGAACCGCCGGGCCAGGTCCTCGGCCCCTTCCACCTCCACGGTGGACATGGTCAGGTCATAGGCCAGCCGCGTCAGGTCCATGTCCTGGGGCAGGTCCACGTAATCCTTGATCCAATTCAGTGATACTTTCATGTGTTTCCCCTCCTTTTAACGGAACTGTTCCAGGAAGCGCAGGTCGGCGCTGTGGAACATACGCACGTCATCCACGCCGTAGCGCATCATCACCAGCCGGTCCAGGCCGATGTTCACATAGAACCCGGTGTATTCGTCCGGATCCAGGCCCGCCGAGCGCAGGACATTGGGATGGGGCGTGCCGCCGGGCATGATCTCGATCCAGCCCACGTGCTTGCACACGCTGCAGCCCTTGCCGCCGCAGACCAGGCAGCCCATGTCGATCTCGAACCCCGGCTCCACAAAGGGGAAGAAGCCCGCCCGCATCCGCACCGGGACGTCCCGGCCGAACACTTTGGACAGGATGCTCTTGATCATCACCTTGCCGGAGGCGAACGTGAAGTCCTTGTCCACGATCAGGGCCTCATACTGGAAGAAGGCGCGCTCGTGGCGGGCATCGGTGGTCTCATTGCGGTATACCCGGCCCGGATACACGAAGCGGTAGGGGGGCTTGTGGGTCTGCATATAGCGGACGGAGCCGCCGGTCAGATGGGGCCGCAGGCACAGCTTTTCCCAGCACTGGCCCTTGTCGTGGCCCTCCAGCCAATAGGTGTCCATGCTCTCCCGGGCGGGATGGTTGGGGGGGAAGTTCAGGTTGTCGAAGCCGTACAGCTCGCTGGTGATGTCGGACTCCTCAAAAATCTCGAAGCCCATGGACCGGAACGCGTCGTTCAGGTCGTAGCACATCTGGGTGATGGGGTGCAGGCCGCCGGACAGGGGGGCCGTACCGGGCACGGTGATGTCGAAGTCCGGGTCCACCTCCGACGCCTTCAGCTTCAGCTCCTCCCGCTTGGATTCCAGCAGCTCCGTCAGCTGGGCCTTGGCCTGGTTCACGGCCTTGCCCATCTCCGGCCGCAGATTCACGTCCAGCCGGGGCAGCTCCTTCAGAAGGCCCGTCAGCGCTCCCTGCTTGCCCAGCAGCAGGCCCTTGACCTCCTGCAGCTCGCCTTCGCTGCGGGCGGCCTGGATCTTCTCCTGCCCCTCCAGCAGCAGCTGTGTCAGTTTCTCTTTCATATGGCTCCTCCTTGATGGGATCAGTTTTTTGGGACGAAAAAAGCCCTTCCTCCCAATCACTTGGGACGAAAGGCGTATGGCTTCCGTGGTACCACCCAGCTTCGCGGCACAGAACCGCGCACTCGTTTTCCCGATAACGGGGGACGACCCGTCCGCGCATTTCCTCGCGGCAGCTCCCGGGCGAACACCGCAGCGCCTGACGGACCGGCTTGCAGCCGGCGACCGGTCCTCTCTTGGGCAGGCTATCTCCGCAGAACTTCCCGTTCAAAGCATTTTAACACTCCATTTATATCATATTCCGCCGGAACTTGCAAGAGAAAATTGCAAAAAAACGCAAAAAGGACGGACCCGCCGGGTCCGCCCATAGACTGTCAAAAAAGCAGGATCGCCTCCGCCTTCGGAAAGGAAGATAGTTACGAAAGAAACCCATCAGGGGTGTCTTTCGTTTTCAATCACCGCATTTTCAGAACTTTTTATGAAAGTTTTGAAAATGCTTTCCCAGCTTGTCAAAAAGGATTTTTGACAAGCTGGGGCGGACCCGCCGGGTCCGCCCCATGAGCTGCTATTCTTCCACGCTGTGGGTAACGTCCCTGTCCAGATGCACCGCGCCATAGAGATTCTTGGCGCTGCACCCGGCCCGGCCGCCTCCCGCGCAGGCACAGGCGCAGGCGCACGCGCAGCTGCTGGCGCAGGCGCAGTGTCCCCCGCCGCCGAAGCCGCCCCCTCCGAAGCCGCCTCCCCGGCTGCCGCCGCCGAAGCCGCCGCTGCGGGGCGGTTTCGGTTTTTCCCGGGTACCGTGGGCGCCGGGCCAGGGCTGCCCGTCGGGTCCCGCCGGGAACCACAGGCCGTTGACGAACACATAGCGGGTGCCGAAGCCGCCCCGATAGCCGTCCGACGCCGACAGGATCCGGATGACGATGAACAGTACCACCAGGATGATGATCCAGGCGATGCCGAAGCCGCTGTCCCCGTCGTAATCCGGGTCGTAGCCGGGATTGACGGAGGGATCGTCATCCGTGGGCAGGCTGTCCCGGCTGCCGTCCTGGGCCAGCTGAGTGGGCCAGCCGTCATAGCGGACGGTGAAGCTCATCTGCTGGCCGTGGGCCAGGTCGGTCTGCGCCAGCACATGGTCTCCGCCGGTCTGTCCGTCGGAGCCTGCGCCGTCCACCCCTGCCGGGTCGTGCCAGGTCAGGGTCATCTGCCCCACCCGGGCCTCGTCGAACCACCCGGGGGTATAGTCATAGGACACGGTATCGCCCTCCAGGGCATACATGTACTCCTGGACCCAGCTGTAGGAAAACCGGAAGGTCTCGCCGTCGTTGTAGTCCCGGTCGAAGTAGACATACATATAGCTGTTGTCGAAGCTCAGACGGTCAATGTTGTCCGTCAGGGCCGTCTCCTCCCGGATGCTGCCGTTGGGCACGCCGATCTTCACCCAGCTGACGGGCCCCTCCGCCAGCACCGTCCACTCCAGGGTCACCTGGATGCGCAGGCTGCCGTCCTGGGTGTCGGGGGTCACGTCCACATCATAGGACTCGATGCGGTCCAGGTCCTGGGCATAGGCCGCAGGCACCGGCGCCAGGGCCAGCACCAGGCAGAGGCACAGCAGCGCCCGGCATAGAATTTTCCGCATGGTCAGCATCCCCCTTCCTGCTGCAATTGGCAGATATGCTCCATTTTGGCGCTTTCCGACCGGATGCGGCGGCACTGGGGGCCGTCCCAGATGGCGGCCCAGTCGTCGGCGCACAGGTTCCCCAGGCCCGGCCCCTCCAGCCAGCTCTGGCAGGGCAGCACCGTGCCGTCCGGGGCCACGGCCATGTTGGACAGACACGCCCCGCAGCTGGGGATCAGGGCCAGGCCCATGGAGCGCAGCGTCTCCTCCGGCAGCCAGCCGGGGCTGGTGAAGTCCAGCTCCATGCCCAGGCCGTGGGCGGTGTCCGCGGCCTGGCGGAGGATGCCGGCCAGCTCCTCCTGCCCCAGCCGGGTGGCCCGGCTCTCGTCTCCGGCGGCGCCGCCGGTGGGGATCAGGCCGGAGCAGGTGGCATACCGGACGCCCAGACTATGTACAAGCCGCAGCGTGGCGCTGTAATCCCGGTTCAGGCTGCAAAGGGGGGTATTCACCGACACGATGAGCCCCGCCGCCGCGGCATTGCGGATGCCCTGCACCGTGTCATCGAAGCCCTCCGCCCCCACCAGGGCGTTGTGAACGGCGGCGTCGGCAGCGTACAAAGTCACCTGGACGCTGTCCAGGCTGGCCTCGAACAGGCCCCGGCACAGCTCCGGCGTCAGCAGGCGGCCGTTGGTGTTCAGCCGGGTGACGAACCACTGGGCCGCCTCCGCCAGCTCCACCAGGTCCTGCCGCAGGGTGGGCTCTCCGCCGGTGAAGGTCACCTGGGGGATATTGGCCCGGCGGAGTTTCTCCAGAAGGGCCTTCCACTGGTCCGTGGTCAGCTCCGGCCGCTGGCCCAGGGTCTGCCCGGCGGCATAGCAGTGCAGGCATTTCTGGTTGCAGTGCCACGCGCCCTCCCGGGTCATGGCGCTGATCATCAGGTCCATCCGGTGGGGGGCGGACATGCGGCCGGCGTATTCGCCCAGAGACAGGATGCCCACCTCCTCCGGCGGCTCCTGGCCCCGGGCGATGGCCACGATGCTGCGCAGCATCCGCTCCAGGTCCCCCAGCAGCACGTCCCGGCTGGTGCCGGGATAGGTGCGGCGGGTGGCCTTTACCGCCGCCGAAAGCATGGACTGCCAGTCCTCCTGGCCGATCTCCCGGCCGCTCCAAGGCTCCAGCTGGTCCATAAAATTGGCCAGCAGAATGGCCCAGCTCAGATTCAGGGGCACCAGCTGCGCCCCGTTCAAAAGCAGCAGAAACGGGTCCCCGGCGTCCTCCGTCCGGGGCGGGATCATGTGGATGCGCACCACCCCGGGCCCCCGGGGGTCGATGGTGATGTGGCGCACGCATTCCAGGTGCGCCCGGCGATACCGCCGCTCCAGCCATGTCATCTTTGCCATGCATGTCTCCTTCTGTCAGTCAGGCGGCGCAGGGAACTCCCGCGCCGCCGCAGTCTGTCCCCCAAAAAGCAGGGCCACCTCCCTCGGAAAGGAAGATCGTTACGAAACAAACCCATCAGGGGCGTCTTTCGTTTTCGCTCCCTGCATTTTCAGAGCTTCTGCGGAAGTATTGAAAATGCGCAAGCGGCGCGGGGACTCCCGCGCCGCTGAAAATACTTTTCTTTACTTGGCCACGGCGTCCTTCAGGGCCTTGCCGGCCTTGAAAACGGGGGTCTGGGAGGCGGGGATCTGGATGGTCTCCTTGCTTCTGGGGTTGCGGCCGGTGCGGGCGGCACGCTTCTTCACCTCGAAGGAGCCAAAGCCCATGAGCTGCACCTTCTCCTCCTCATGCAGGGCGGCGGTGATGGTGCCCAGGGTCGCGGAGATGACAGCCTCGGTGTCCTTCTTGGACATGCCGGTCTTTTCCGCCACGGCGGCGATCAGTTCGGTCTTATTCATGATATTCCTCCTAAAAATTTTCCTTGGTTCAGTGATCTATCCCAAAGCGATATGCATCGCATCAGAAACCGTCAGAGTCATGGCGCTGCTTTGCGCCGTTCCACAGGTCGGTCATTTCCGCCAGGGTCAGGTCCGATACCGGCACGCCCCGGTCTGCGGCTCCCTGCTCCACGGCGGCGTAGCGCCGGATGAACTTCTCGCAGGCGGCGTTCAGAGCGTCCTCCGGGTCCACCCCGGCAAAGCGGGCGGTCTTTACGGCGGCAAACAGCACGTCCCCCAGCTCCTCGGCCACGTTGGCGCCCTCCCGGACCGCCTGGTGGAGCTCGCCCACCTCCTCGTCCAGCTTGGTCAGTGCTCCCTGAATATCCGGCCAGTCGAAGCCGTCGGCGGCCGCCTTATTCTGGAGCTTTTCCGCCCGCCACAGGGCGGGCAGGGACCGGGCCACGCTGTCCATGGCCTGGGCGGTGGTGCGCTGGTGCTTTTCCCGGCGCTTGATGGCGTCCCAGCTGACCAGCACCGACTCCGCATCCTTTTCCGGGGCGGCGCTGCCGAATACGTGGGGGTGGCGGAACAGCAGCTTCCTCACCTCTCCGTCCACCACGTCCTCCATGGTGAACCGGCCCCGCTGGCGCTCGATGTCCGCGTGGAACACCACCTGCATCAGCACGTCCCCCAGCTCCTCCTGCAAAAGAGGGGCGTCGTCTCGGTCAATGGCCTCGGCGGCCTCATAGGCCTCCTCCAGAAGCCCCCGGCGGATGGACGCGTGGGTCTGCACCTGATCCCAGGGGCAGCCCTCCGGCGAGCGGAGAATGCGGATGATCTCCAGCAGGTCGCCGTAGTCGTATCGGTCTTTCTCTCTAAAATGTACCATATTCCCACTCCTATTGCAAGTCCTCTTATCGGCAAAATAGCCTATGAAGGCTCCTTTTCATGAAAAATGTACGAAATTTTCGCTTATTTCAGCCGCAGCAGCCGGGCCAGCTTCTCCCCGCCGGGCAAGGCCAGGACCTCCTCCCGGTCCACGGCTCCCAGCAGCAGCGCCGCCCCGGCGTATACGGCCGCGGCTATGATCACCGCCAGCAGGGTGGCAAGGCCCCCTGGCAGCAGCGCCGCCAGCAGCCGCCGCACGGCCCAGGCCGCCAGGCCCATGACCAGCGCAGCCAGCCCCGGCCGGAAAAACACCCGGAAGTAATCCGGCTTCTCCGGCACATATCGGGCGATGGCCATCAGATTCAGCACGGTTATCAGGGCGTAGCAGCACAGCGTACTCACCGGCAGACCCCGGATGCCGTAGTCGGGGCTGGAGATCATCAGATAGTTCATGGCGATCTTCAGCCCGCCCCCGGCCAGCAGGCTCCACAGGGGGACCTTTTCCCGGCCATAGGCCTGCAAAATCCCGTTGGACAGGGCCATCAGACACACGAAAATGCTGCCTATGCCCAGAATCTGCAGGTGATATGCCGCCCCGGCCAGAGTCTGGGCCCCCTTGGCGGGGTACAGCAGCTCCAGGATGGGCCGGGCCAGAACGCTGAGCCCCACCCCGGCAGGCAGAGCCAGCAGCGCCGTCAGCCGGAAGGCGGCGGCGGTGTGCCGCCCGGCGGAGGCCCGGTCCCCCCGGGCCAGGGCCGCCCCGATGGCGGGGATCAGGCTGATGGTCATGGGATAGATAAACGCCGCCGGAAGGGCGAACAGGTTCCCGGCGTAGCTGTACACCCCATAAAGGCCCCCGGCCTCGGCCTCCGTCAGGCCCCAGGAGGTCTGCAGGATGCCCATGGTGATGGACTGGTCCAGCAGATTGATGACGGAAAGGCTCACAGAGCCCACGGTGATGGGCACACCGATGGCCAGCAGCTGGCGCAGAATGTCCCGCCGCCGTCCCGGGTCATCCCGGCCCCTGTCCCGGGACAGGTGAGACAGCATCCACACGCTCAGGGCCAGCAGCGACAGAGCCACGCCTGCCGTGACCCCGGCGATGGCCCCGGCGGCGGCTATGTGGGAGGGATACCCCTGCCGCAGCAGCCACCAGGCAAGACCCAGGCCCACCACCAGCTTGCTGCCGGATTCGATGATCTCGCTGGCGGCGGTGGGCCGCATGTCGCCCAGGCCTTGGGTATAGCCCCGGATCACCGACACCAGGCACACGCACAGCACCGCCGGAGACAGCACCCGGATGGCGTTCTCCGCCTGGGTATTGTGCATCCACCCGGCCAGGTCCCCGGCCAGGAAGAACATCACGCCGCTGCTGACGGCCCCCAGCAGCAGAAACAGCCAGAAGGCCGCAGACACCGTGCGACGCCGCCGGTTCACCCGGCCCAGAGCCTCCGCCTGGGACACCAGCCGCGACAGGGCCAGGGGAAGTCCGGCGGTGGACACCATCAGCAGCAGATTATAGATATTGTACGCGGCATAGAAATAGTTCATGCCCTGCTCGTCCAGCAGGTTTCCCAGGGGGATCTTATACAGGGCCCCGATGGCCTTGGTGATGAGCATGGTGACGGTCAGCAGCGCAGCGCCGCCTAAAAATGACTGCTTGCCCTGGGACATGGAACCTCCTCTCCCTTTACCGCTTCATTTTCTCATGGAATGCCCGGAAGGCCGCCAGATTCTCTGCAATCTTCTCGGGACGCTGGATATACTCCGTGGGGTACTTGGCGTGGAACACCCGCTCAATGCGGCCCCGGACCGGGTCCACCATCTTGGTGGAGCCGCCTGCCCCCAGGGAGAGGATGCTGTGCAGCTCCTCCATGATGTAAATATTATACAGCCCCTGGGCTCCGGATATGCACCAGCCCACGTTTTCAAAGCTGCCGGACATGTACTTCTGGCGATACAGGTAGTACGGGGAGAACCCGGCGGCCCGCAGGGTGGGGTCGGCATAGTCCAGCATCCGGGCCACGTCCGCCGCCGTGGGGATGGGCAGCCCCTCCAGCAGGATGCGGCTGCCCTTTTTCAGGCTCAGGGTGTGGACGGTGATGTTGTCCGCGCCGAAGGTCAGGCACTTGTCCAGGGTCCGCCGGAAGCCCTCCGGCGTGTCGGCAGGAAGTCCCGCGATCAGGTCCATGTTCACATGGGGAAAGCCCATGGACGCGGCCAGGGCCATGGTGTCCTCAATGTCCCGGGCGGTGTGGCGGCGGCCGATGGCCTGGAGCACGGTGTCCTCCAGGGACTGGGGGTTGACGCTGATGCGGTCGGCCCCGTGGTCCAGCAGCACCTGGAGCTTGTCCCGGGTGATGGTGTCGGGCCGTCCGGCCTCGATGCAGTATTCCACGCAGCCGGACAGGTCAAAGCTGCGGTTCAGGTGGGTCAGCAGCCGGTCCATCTGCTGGGCCGACAGGGTGGTGGGGGTGCCGCCGCCCATATAGAAGGACTTGATGCGCAGGCCCGTCTCCCGGACCATTTGCGCGGCGTCGGTGATCTCCCGGCACAGCACATCCAGATACGGCTCCACCAGCCCCAGGGATTTTTCCACCGACTGGGACACGAAGCTGCAATAGGCGCAGCGGGTGGGGCAGAAGGGGATGCCGATGTACAGGGAGATGTCCTCCGGGCGCAGGTCCGCCTTGGCCCGCAGGCCCGCCTGGGCCGTTTCCACCGCCAGACGGCGGCGGGAAGGGGAGACGTAGTAGGTGTCCCCCAGAATGCGGCGGGCCTGGGCAGGGGTCTTGCCCTCCTCCAGCAGACGGGCCGCCAGCTTGCCGGGGCGGATGCCCGTCAGCGCGCCCCAGGCCGGGGTCAGGCCGGTGATCTCCCGGGCGGCCTTGAAAAAGCTCAGCTTCACGGCCTTCTGCCGCAGGCGCTCCCGCTCATATTCGTCGTCCACGCCCCGCAGCAGCGCCCGGGACATGCCCCGGCCCAGCCTGCCGCCATAGGTGATCTCGGTGACGGCGGTGGCATACACCGGGCTCTGGTGCAGATCCACCCGGGCCCAGTTGTCCTCGCCGGGCTCCGGGGCCTGATATACGGGGCGCTCCTCCGGGAAGAAGGCCAGCAGGCTCTGCTCCACGGCGTAGCGGTCGTCGTGACCGCGAAATACCAATTTCATGCGGCGCCTCGCTTACTTCATGCCCTGGCGGACATAGGGGTTCGCCCGGCGCTCATAGTCCAGGGTGGTGGGCTGGTCGTGGCCGGGATAGACCCGATAGGACCCGGGCAGATTCCCCAGCCGGCCCAGGGACCGGAGCATTTCCCGCCAGTCGCCGCCTGCGAAGTCCGTCCGGCCGCAGGAGCAGCGGAACAGGGTGTCGCCGGAGAAAATAACATCTCCCACCACCAGACACACGGACCCCTTGGAGTGGCCGGGAGTTTCCAGCACGGTGATGGTCAGGCTGCCCAGGGTCAGGGTGTCGCCGTCGTGATAGTAGCGCTGGTTGTGCTCCGGCAGGCGGGAGAATACCAGCTCCATGTCGCCCCGGCGGCCGTCCACCACGTCCTTTTCGTTGATGTACACCGGCAGATCCGGGTACCGCTCCAGAATGGGGCGCACGGCGGTGGTGTGGTCAAAGTGACCGTGGGTCAGCAGAATGTACTGCAATGCGCAGCCGGAGCGGGACACCATGTCCAGCACCCGGTCCGCTTCGTCGCCGGGGTCGATCAGGGCGCACACCCCCGCCGTCTCGTCGGACAGCAGGTAGCAGTTGGTCATAATGGGGCCTACCATAATGGAATCGATTTTCATGGGGGGAAACCTCCTGTTCAGGATAAAAGCGGGCGGACAGCGGCGTCCGCCCGGCAGGATATACGGTTTTGTTACGCGTTGAGCTGATCCGTGTCCACGATAAGGGTCAGGGGCCCATCGTTGACGGACTCCACCAGCATCTCCGCGCCGAACTCGCCGGTTTCGGTGTGAATACCCTTTTCCCGGCACAGGGCCACGAATTTTTCATACAGGGGAATGGCCACCTCGGGCCGGGCGGCAGCCAGAAATTCCGGGCGGCGGCCCTTGCGGCAGTTGCCGTACAGGGTGAACTGGGAGATCACCAGAATTTCACCGTTGACCGTGTCCAGGCCGCGGTTCATCTTGCCGTCCTCATCCTCGAAAATGCGCAGGCCTGTCAGCTTGTCGGCCAGCTTCACGGCCTGGGCCTCGGTGTCGTCATGGGTGATGCCCAGCAGGATGAGGAAGCCGGGGCCGATGCTGCCGATGGTTTTGCCGTCCACGGATACGGAGGCGCTTTTCACGCGGGTCAATACTGCTCTCATGGGGATATTTCTCCTTTTCAGGTTCGTGGTTTTCGGGCGGACAGAGACGTCCGCCCCTGCGCAGAGGGGACAGGGCCGCATTACCCGGCGGGGCGGGTGACGCGCATAACGCCGGAAATCTGCTCAATGCGGCGCATAACGGTTTTCAGCTGGTCGCTGCTGGATATGTCGGTATCCAGGGTGATCAGGGCGAAGCCGTCAGGGGTGGAGCGTGCGTTCAGGGAGCCCACATGGGTCTTGGTGGAGGACAGCACCGTGGAGATGTCCATGATCAGGTTGATGCGGTCCTTGGCCACCACCTGCAGGGTGGTGCGGAAGGTGCCCTCCACATCGTCGGCCCAGGACACCTTGATCCAGCGGCCCTTCTCATTGGGACTCCGGCGGGCCGGGTCGGCGTTGGGGCAGTCCCTCCGGTGGACGGACACGCCGTAGCCCTTGGTGATAAAGCCCACGATGTCGTCTCCGGGGACAGGGGTGCAGCATTTGGAGAACTTCACCAGGCAGTTGCTGAGGCCCTCCACGATGATGCCCTTTTCACTGTGGGTGCGCTTGGGCACGGCGGGGCGGGTGACCTCGGGGTGACCCTCCACGGGCACCTCCGCCTGGCGCTCCACCTGGTGCTGGTGGAGGATGCGCTGGATATCCTCCCGGATGCGGCCGATGACCTTCAGGCTGCTGATGCCGCCGTAGCCGATGGCGGCGTACAGATCGTCCAGACTCCGGTAGGTGAGCTTTTTCAGGATACCGGGCAGGTTTTCGTCGTTGGTAAGCTCCTTCAGGGACACGCCGCAGCGCTTGAGCTCCGACTCGAAGGAGGCGCGGCCCGTGACCACGTTCTCGTCCCGGCGCTCCCGCTTGAGCCACTGGCGGATCTTGGACCGGGCGTTGCTGGACCGGGCGATCTTCACCCAGTCGCGGCTGGGCCCGTGGGCGGACTGGGAGGTGACCACCTCCACGATGTCGCCGTTTTTCAGCCGGAAGTCAAAGGGCACGATGCGCCCGTTGACCTTGGCGGCCACCATGTGGTTGCCCACGGCGGAGTGGATGTTATAGGCAAAGTCAATGGGCGTGGCCCCGGCGGGCAGGTTGATCACGTCGCCCCGGGGGGTGAATACGAACACCTCGTCGGCGAACATGTCCACCTTCAGGGAGTGGATAAACTCCTCGGCGTCGGTGCCCTCCTGATTCTCCAGCAGACGCCGGACCCACTCATACCGGCCCTCGTCGCCGCTGCCCTGGCCGTTTTGCTTATACTTCCAGTGGGCGGCGATGCCGTATTCGGCCACCTCGTGCATCTCCTTGGTGCGGATCTGCACCTCGAAGGGGATGCCGTTCTGGCCCATAACGGTGGTGTGAAGGCTTTGGTACATGTTGGGCTTGGGAGTGCCGATATAGTCCTTGAACCGGCCCAGCACGGGCTTGTACAGGTCGTGGATAATACCCAGAACGTAATAGCAGTCGGACACCGTGTCCACGATGACCCGGAAGGCGAACAGATCATACACATCGTCCAGGGACTTGTTCTGGGTGTACATCTTGCGATAGATGGAATAGGGGTGCTTCATGCGGCCATACACATAGCCGTCGATATTGGACTCGTGCAGGCGCTGGGTGATCTGGTCGTGAATGGAGGACATGAAGCCGTCGTATTCCGCGGCCTTCTCGTTCAGCGCGTCCACGATCTCCCGGTAGCTGATGGGGTCCAGGTATTTCAGGGACAGGTCCTCCAGCTCCCACTTCATTTTCTGCATGCCCAGCCGGTGGGCAATGGGCGCATAGATCTCCAGAGTCTCGAAGGACTTCTGCTTCTGCTTTTCCGGAGTCTGGTACTCCATGGTGCGCATATTGTGCAGCCGGTCGGAGACCTTGATGAGGATGACCCGGATGTCCTTGGACATGGCCAGCAGCATTTTGCGCAGATTTTCCATCTGCTCCTCGGCCTTGGAGGTATAGTGGACCCGGGTCAGCTTGCTGACCCCCTCCACCAGATCCGCCACCGTGGGGGAGAACTGCTTGGCGATGTCCTCGTGGGTGGCGGCGGTGTCCTCAATGGTGTCGTGGAGCAGGGCCGCCTCGATGGACTCGGAGTCCAGGTGCAGCTCCTCCGCCACGATCTGGGCCACAGCCAGGGGATGGGTGACGAAGGGTGAACCGTCCTTGCGCAGCTGGCCCTGGTGGGCGGCGGCGGCAAACTCATAGGCGGCCCGGATCTTGTCAAAGCTGGCGGTGGGGTTATAGGCCCGCACCGTGTCCTCTAAGTGCTGGTATCGTTCTTCCACTGTCATGAGCGTCCCCCTCCTTTCGCGGCGTCCAGCGCCTGGTGCAGGCGCAGCAGATATTCCGACCGGTCCAGGGCTACCTTTTTCCCCTGGCTCGTAAGATGCAGCCGGATGCTGTCGCCCTGGCGGAGGCTTTGCAGCAGCCCCCGCTCCCGGAACACCTCCAGGCACAGCGCCGTCCGCAGAAACGGCTCCGCCCCATGCAGGGCCCCGGACAGCCGCCGCAGCAGCGGCAGATAGTCCGCCTCCAGCCCATCGGGGGGCACCGTGTGCTGCAGGGCCCGCCACAGGCACACGCACTGGTCCCGGGAGGGCAGCAGGCGCACCGCGTCCCGGGGACGCAGCTCCTGGCCCTGCAGGCAGCGGCCTACCAACTGCAGGGACTCCTCCTCCCGGGCGCTGCCGGAAAGGGAGGGGCGGATATCCACCATCTGCAGCTGCACCGTGCGGCTGCTGCGGAATTCGTTGATTTGCAGGTAAAACGCGGCGTCCACCCGGTCGCCCGGGACCACGCCGCAGGTCTGGGCCACGGCGGAGAAGAAAATGCCGTCAAACTGGGCGCTGCCCTTGGACAGGCGCAGCTTCAGATGCCGGTTCTGGCCCACGTTCTGGACCCGCTCCAGAGTGGCTCCCCGCAGGCAGAACACCGGCCGGGCGTTGCCTGCGCCATAGGGCTCCAGGGCGTCCAGGGCCTCCACCTCCGAAAGGGTCACCCGTCCCGCCTGGCCGATGGACACATCCACCTGCAGGCAGGACACCGGGGCCTTGCCCCCCCGGAATTTCCGGGCATATTGGTTCATCCGCTGCCGGAAGGCGGGAATGTTCTTTTCTTCAATGGTAAAGCCCGCCGCCAGCTCATGGCCGCCGAAGCCCAGCAGCAGGTCGGAGCAGGCCTCCAGGGCGGCGAACAGGTTGAACCCGCCCCAGCTGCGGCAGGACCCCTTGCCGGTGCCGCCGGACAGGTGGATCATAAAGCTGGGACAGGCGTATTTTTCCGAAAGGCGGGAGGCCACGATGCCCACCACCCCCTGGTGCCAGGTGTCGGAGGCCAGCACCAGGGCGCTGCGCTCCTGGGGCGGGGTCTCCTCGATCTGTTCCACGGCCTGGGAGTAGATCTCCTGCTCCACGGCCTGGCGCTCCCGGTTCAGGGCGCACAGCTCCCGGGCCAGGTGCTCCGCCCGGTGGGGATCGGTGCACAGCAGCAGATCCACCGCCATGTCCGCCGCGCCCATGCGCCCGGCGGCGTTGATGCGGGGGGCCAGGACGAAGCCGATCTGCACGGAGGTGACGGTTTTGTCGGACAGGCCCGCCTCCCGCAGCAGGGCGTGCAGACCGATGAAATCCGACCGGCCGATAGATGCCAGCCCCCGGGAGACGATGGTCCGGTTCTCGTCGGACATCTGCATCACGTCGGCCACGGTGCCGATGGCGGCCAGGGTGCAGTACCGGGACAGCAGGGCCTCCTCCCGGCTCTCGCCCCCCAGGGCCAGCACCAGCTTCAGCGCCACGCCGCACCCGGCCAGGTGCTTGAAGGGATAGCCGCAGTCAAGCCGGTGGGGGTCCACCACCGCGCAGGCGGGAGGCAGCTCCTCCTTGCACTCATGGTGGTCGGTGATGACCACGTCCATGCCCAGGGAGTTGGCATAGGCCACCTCCTCCACGCCGGTGATGCCGCAGTCCACCGTTACCAGCAGCCGGACGCCCTGGTCATGCAGGGACAGGATGGCGTCCTTTCCCAGGCCGTACCCATCCTCGATGCGGCGGGGGATATAGTGCACCACGTCGCCGCCCCGGGACAGGAGGTAATCCACCAGAATCACCGTGGCGGTGATTCCGTCCACGTCATAGTCGCCGAACACGGCGATCCTTTCCCCATCGGCCAGGGCGCGGTTCACCCGCCCGGCAGCCCGGTCCATATCCTTCATCAAAAACGGGGAATAGGGCAGCTCCCGGTCCCGCTCCAGGAAGGCAGCGGCCTCCTCCGGTGTGGTGACGCCCCGGGAGGCCAGCACGGAGGACACCAGATAGGGGTATCCGGCCCCGGTGAGCCGGTCCACCGCCTGGGCAGGCAGGTCCGGTATGCTCCACTGCTGATATTTCATGACGGGACACCCCTTTCGCGGTACTGCAAATAATATTTTATTATAGCAAACGCCGAATGACTTGACAAGGGGCGGCGGGGCGTATTTTCGGGGATTTGGCAGGAAAAGCAAAGCCTCCGGCCGAAGCCGGAGGCTTTGCGCAGCTTGCCCAAAAAGCCTCGCAGAGTTCGCGGCCCGCAGGCCGCGAATAAGGTATGATCCATTTTTCGCGGCGGCGTGTACGTCGCGAAAAATACTTTGCGCGGAGAGAGTGTGTTTTCATGTATTTTATGCGTGAAAACGCGCGGGTCGGAGCGGAAACTCTTTTGTCAAAAAAGGGCGCCGCCCTTTTTTGACAAGTTCAGCAAAGCCTCCGGCTAAGCCGGAGGCTTTGCGCTTACTTCTCACTGACGCTTTTCAGGGCGGTGGGCAGGCTGCCGTCCAGCAGCAGGATGCACCGGCGCAGATCGTCGCCGATGCTCTCCGGCATGCCGGATTCGATCCAGTCGAACACGCCGCTCAGCAGGCCCCGGGCATAGAACCGGGACACGAACTCCAGGTCCCCCTGGGTCACGTCCAGGCCCACAGCCGCCTGATCCACGATGCGGCGGATCACCGGGCCGTAGCCCTGCATCAGATAGCGCTCCAGATCCCGCCGGTTCACGGAGCGGTAGGCGTTCATCACCAGGTGACGCTTGCTGCGCAGCACGTCCGTGATGGTGCGCAGCTCCTGCCGCCAGTCGCTGCCGTTGCTGCGGATGCTCTGGGCCAGGGCGGCGGCCTCCCGGTCAAAGATCCAGCGCATCAGGTCGTACACGTCGTGAAAATGATAGTAAAACGTCTGGCGGTTCACACCGCACCGGGCCACAATGTCCTTGACGGTGATCTTTTCCAGGGTTTTTGTCTCCAGCAGCTGGCACAGGGCTTCCGCCAGGTCATGCTTTGCATTCATGGGCAGCAGTCCTCCTTACATAATGCCGGATTTTTCCTTGCTGCGGGCGATGAGCCGGTTCAGGGGCCGGGCCGGGTAATACAGCACCATCCCCAGCACCGCAAACAGCACGCACATGGCCGCCATCACAGCCAGATTCTTCCAGTACACATTCTCATACCGTCCGGCGATGGTCTCCCGGAGCATGTCCATGCCATAGTGGAAGGGCATGAACTTATACAGCGTCTGGAAGATCCCGGGCAGCACGTCGATGGGATAGACGCCGCCGGAGCCCGCCACCTGGATGACCATGATGATGACGGAGGCCGCCATGCCGATGTTGTCCAGGGCATAGACCAGGGCATAGTTCATCATGGTGAAGTTCAGGCTGCACACGCAGCACGCCAGCAGGAACAGCCCCGGATACGGGCATTGGATGCCGATGTAGTAAATGCAGCCGAGGCCCGTGACCAGGGCCTGGATCATACCGATCAGGAAAAACAGCTGATACCGGCCGAAGAACCGCTGCCAGGGGCGCAGCCGGAAGAGCTCCGGCATGGGGGCGTTCACATGGAGCATGGTGGCCGTCAGCAGGGAGCCCACGAACAGGGCCAGCATGATGTAATACGGCGCCATCGAGCTGCCGTAGCTGGTGATCTCGTATACCGGCACCGTCTCCATGGACACGGGGTCGGACAGGTAGTCCGCCAGGCCCTCGGGGTCGTTTTCCAGCACCTCCACAAAGCGGCGGAAGCCGTCGCTGGTGACGATGCGGTCCATATCCTGGGCCAGCTGGCCCAGGTCGCCCCGCAGGGTGGACGACAGCTGGATGGCCCCGCTCAGGGTGGTGCCTGTGGACTGGATGGCCTCCTGATACCGGGTCAGCTTATCGCCCAGGGCCGACAGATTGCCGGATACGCTGTCAAACACGCTTTGCAGGGTCTGGAGCTTTTCCGTCACATCCCGGTTCAGCTCCTCCAGCCGCTGGTTCACGCTGCCGCTGATGCGCAGGGCCGCCTCCCGCAGCTCCTGGCGGAGCTCATCCACCTTGGCCTGTACCTCCTGGCGCCAGGTCTCCAGCTGGCCGGGGTTCTCCAGCGTTTTCAGCAGGTCCCGCAGCTCGCCGATGCGGTAAATGGCGTTGCCCAGCCGCTCCTGAACGGCGGGATAACCGGCGGCAAAGTCCCGCAGCTTTTCCAGCCGCTGCTGCTGCTCCGCCAGCCGCTGGTCCAGCTGCTGGGCGGGACCGGCCAGAAAGCCCGCCACATCCTCCGCCGTTCCCACGGCGGCGGCAATGTCATCGGCGATGACGTCGATCTGGGCGTCGATATCCTCCAGCTGCCGGGCGATCTCGGCCTCCGTCTCGTTTAGGCGGCCGATGCCCCGGTCCAGGGCGTCCTGGATGCCGGACAGGTCATTGCCGCTGACGATGCTGTCCAGGTCGCCGGTGACCACCCCGGCGCAGGCCAGGATGCTGTCCGTCTGGTCCGCCAGGGTCTGCATGGCCGTCAGCGTCTCCTCCAGGGTGCGCAGGCTGTCCTGGGCGCTGCTGAGCTTTTCAATGACCCCCTGGGACACGTCGTCCGCGTCCAGGCCCAGAGCCCTGCACACGGAGCTGACGGTGGTGACGGCGTTGGTCACCGTCTCCACCACGGTGGCGTTGATCTCGTCCTGAACGGCGGTCTTGGCCTTGTTGGTGATCTTGGGGGCAATGGCGTTTTTCTTCTCGTTTTCGTAATACTCGATCTGGGGGTGCCGCAGGTCCGTGTCCAGAATGCTGACGAAGTCCCCGGTGAAGTCTGCGGGAACGATCAGGGCGGCGTAGTACTTACCGGACCGGACACCCTCCAGGGCCTCCTCCCGGCTGTCTACAAAGTCCCAGCCCATCTGGTTGTTGCTTTTCAGGCCGTCCAGCACCATGGACCCGATGTTCAGCTTCAGGCCCAGCAGCTCATAGCCCTCATCCTCGCTGGTAACGGCCACGCGGATATTGGACGTGGCGTCGGGGCCGTAGGGGTCCCAGTTGGAAAAAATGTTGAACCATGCATACAGGCACGGGATCAGGCACAGGCCCATGATGACCACCACGGCCACCACGCTGGCGCTGATGCGCTGCCAGTCGGCCCGGAAAATTCTCCAGATATTCCTCATGCCTGCACCTCCCTGGACCGCCGGTCCTGATCGCCCATAGACCGGGAAATGCGGCCCAGCTCCCGGGACATCTGCTCAAAGCCCTGGGCCAGCTGGCGGCTGCTCTCCTGCAGGTCGGACAGGGTCAGGGCCAGCTCCGGGTGCAGGGGCTCCGGCTGTACCGGGACAGAGGCGGGACGGGGCGGGACAGGCTGGGGACAAGGCGGGACAGGGGCGGGACAAGGCTCCGCCGGGACAGGCTCCTCCGGGGCAGGCTCCTCTGGGGCAGGCTCCGCCGGGACCGCTTCGCTCTCCTGACTCCGGCCCCGCAGATGGGGCAGCAGCTGGGGCATGCCGGTGGGCAGGGCCATCAGCTGATCCAGCTCCACCTCCTTCTGGGTGATCTTCTTCACCTTGTTCTGCATTTCGTAGTCCACATACTCCACGGCGATGAGATACGCCGCGATGCCGAACATGGATACGATCCACAGCAGCAGGAAGATCACCCGGGAGCCGTCGGATAAAAACAGCAGCACCAGAAATGCCAGCGGCACCAGCAGCAGGCTCAGCATTCCCTTGCGGATGCGGCGCTGATTGCCGCTGTGGAACTGAAGGACCTCCTGCAAAAGGGCCTGATACAGCTGGCTATATTTCTTTTCGTCCATAGGGAGTCCTCCTTTCTTACAGCATTTCCGTTTCTTTCAGCTTCTCCTCCATGAAATGGTTCAGTCCCATAAAGGGCTTGCGCACCAGCAGGCCGATGACCAGGGCCGCCGCGCCGAAGATCAGCAGGCAGCCGATGTTTTTCAGCCATGTGGTCCCATACAGGCCGCATACGCACTCGCGCACGGCGTCGATGGCATAGGGGAAGGGGAAGATATGATAGATTTTCTGATACACGTCCGGCAGCAGCTCAATGGGGAACGTGCCGCTGGAGCCGGCGATCTGGAGCACCATGACCACCACTACAACGGCCTTGCCCACGTCGCCGAAGGACACGGTCAGGGCGTAGATCAGCAGGCTGAACACCAGGGAGGTAATGGCCCCGGTGGCAAACAGCAGCGCCGGCTCCACGCACTGGATCTTCAGCACCAGCAGGTCCCCGGCCACGATGACGGCGGCCTGAATCTGGCTCATGACGAAAAACAGGAAGTACCGGCCGAAGAACAGCTGGTGGGGCTTGGGGTCCACCAGCCCCTCCGGGCGGGCGTGGGGCTTGAGAATGGCCACCAGCATGACGCCGCCCACCCAGATGGCCAGAACGGAATAGAAGGGGGCCATGGCGCTGCCGTAGTTTGCAATGGGATATACCGGCTCCACGGTGGTCTGCACCATCTGGGAGAAGTAGGCACCGTAATCCTCCGGGCTGCCGCCCAGGATATCCAGCAGGGTGTCCAGATAGTCCGGACTGTCGCTGTCCTCCAGGCCGCCCAGCAGGCTCCCCAGCTTGTCGATGGCCTGGCCGATGGCGTCGCGGCCCTGGGACATAAGACCGTCCAGGGTGCCGGCCGCCGCGCCGGCGGCTGCCAGCAGGTCCCGGGTATCGGCTGCCGTTCCGTGGAGGCCCTGGAGCAGGCCCTCCGTCTGGTCCAGAACGTTTTTCACATCATCCGTCACATCGCCGAACACCGGCGTCAGCAGGGTGTCCGTCAGCTTCTCCAGCTGGGCCACCAAAGCGATGGTGTCCTGCAAAACGGCGGAGTTCTGCCGGATGCCGTCGGCCACGGTGTTCAGCCGGTCCCGCAGCTGATAGCAGCTGTCCGCCAGGCGCTGGGCGGCGGCTGCGGCCTGGGCCCCCACGGGCCCGGCCTCCACGGCGATAGACCTGGCCCAGGCCGTGAGCTTATCGCCCATATCGTCCATGGTCTGGGCGGCGTCCCGCAGGTCCTCCTGAATCTGGGGCAGCTGAGCGTCTACGTCGATGCCGTTCAGAATTTTTTCCGCCGCGTCAAAGGCCTTGTCCAGGGCTGCCTGGGCCTTATCCAGGGCGGCGTGGACCTGGCGGTTCAGCTGGGCCACGGTGTCCAGAAGCTCCTGGCTGTCGGGGCGGTTCTGGTTGATATTCGCCACCAGGTCCGACAGGTCCTGGCGATAGCTGCTGTTGTCCTGGCCCGCGGCCTGGAAGGCGTCCACGGTCTGGGCGCAGGAGCGCAGCAGGCTCCGGGCCTGGCCCAGCAGCCCCTGAACGGAGCCCACGGGGTCGTCGCCCCGGAGCTCCGCCGACAGGTCGTTGGCTCCCCGGAAAACGGCGTCCACCACCACGTCCAGATAGCTTTTGCTGATGGTGGTTTTCAGGGACGACACCGCCGTGTCGGTGATCTTGGTGGCCACGGCGTTTTTCTTGTAGTTTTCGTAATAAGTGATGGTGGGCTTGCCGGTCCACTCCGTCAGCATGTGGTACATATTATAAGAGAAGTCCTCACCGATGACCACGGCGGCGTAGTAATCCCCGGCATAGACGCCGTGCTCGGCCTCCTCCTTGGTGTCCACCGCCACCCAGTTGATGCTGGTGCTGGTGCGCAGATCGTCCACCACCTCCCGGCCCTTGTTGACCTGGGTGCCGTCCTCCTCCGTCCAGCCCTTATCCAAGGACGCCACGGCGATGCTGATGTTGCCGGTGTTGCCGTAGGGGTCCCAGTTGGAGTAGATATTCAGCCAGGCGTACAGGCTGGGCAGCACCGCAATGACCAGGGCCACGGCCAGAGCAAAGAAATGCGTAAACAGCGAACGGGCGTCCGCCTTGATGATGCGCCAGATGTTCCGCATACGTTCCTCCCGCTTCCGAAAATAGATTCCGCGCCGGGGCGCGGCGTTAAGACAGTGTATAGGCTATTATACTATACACTGTCAAAATTTCCATCCTTTTTTTGCATTTTTCAAGATTTGTTCATATCTTCCGGCAGAAGCCGGGCCATATCCTCCGGCAGCGGGGCCGTTACCGTCAGGCGGCGGCGGGTGACGGGGTGGGTCAGCTCCAGCCGGTGGGAGTGCAGGGCCGGACGGGGGATCAGGTCCCGGTCCTCCTGGCCGTAGAGCCAGTCCCCCAGCAGCGGGTGGCCAATGGCGGACAGGTGCAGCCGCAGCTGGTGGGTGCGGCCGGTGCCGGGAGTCAGCCGCAGCAGCGCCCGGTCCGGCCCCTGCCACAGGGTCTCATAGTCCGTGTGGGCCGCCAGACCCGCCGGGTCCACCCGCCGCCGCAGCAGGGAGTCCGGCTCCCGGCCGATGGGCAGGTCGATGGACCCTGCCGCCGGGTCCGGGCAGCCCCGGCACACCGCCAGATACGTCCGGCGGAAATCGCCGGAGTGCAGCTGCTCCATGCACAGCCGGTGGACGTACCCGGTTTTGGCCACCGCCATGACGCCAGTGGTGCCCCGGTCCAGGCGGTTGACGCAGTGGAAGCTTCCCTGGCCCAGATACCGGCACACGGCCCCGGCCACGGTGACGGTCTCCTCCGTCAGGGCCGCCGGGTGGATGGCGATGCCTGCGGGCTTGTTGAGGATCAGCAGGTCCTGGTCCTCCCACAGGATGTCCAGGGGATAGTCCACCGGCCGGATATGGGGATTGTCTCCGGGCAGGTCCGACACGTCGGCGGTGACGGTGTCTCCGGCGCGGACCAGCGCTGCCACGGTGGCGGGCTGCCCGTTCAGCAGAATGGATCCGGGCCGCCACTTCAGCCGGGAGAGAAACGAGCCGGAGATCCGCAGCTCCTGCCGCAGGAGCCTGCGCAGGGGCCAGCCCTCCTGCTCCGGCGCGACGGTATAGGTCAGCAGGCGCATGCTGCCGCCTCCCTTCAAAATAACGTGACAAATTCTACGGGAATATGATACACTATGGGCAATTAAGATTCAAGGAGGATCTCCAAATGGCATCAAAAGTATATTGGGCCGACCTGCGGACCGATTACCGGGAAAACCTGCCTCAGAAGCTGACCCGGCTGATGAAAACCGCCGGAATGGGCCAGATCGACTTTGAAGGCAAGTTCACGGCCATCAAGCTGCACTTCGGCGAGCCCGGCAACCTGGCCTTCCTGCGGCCCAACTGGGCCAAGACCGTGGCGGACTTTGTGAAGGAGCGGGGCGGCAAGCCCTTCCTTACCGACTGCAATACTCTGTATGTGGGCGGGCGGAAAAACGCCCTGGACCACATGGACGCCGCCATGCTCAACGGGTTCTCCCCCCTGTCCACCGGCTGCCAGATCATCATCGCCGACGGCCTCAAGGGCAACGACGAGGTGGAGGTACCGGTGCGCGGCGGCGAATATGTGGAGAAGGCCCGGATCGGCCGGGCCGTGATGGACGCCGACGTGTTCATTTCCCTGAGCCATTTCAAGGGCCACGAGGAGGCGGGCTTCGGCGGCACGCTGAAGAACATCGGCATGGGCTGCGGCAGCCGGGCCGGTAAGATGGAGCAGCACAACGCCGGCAAGCCCCATGTGGCCCAGGAGCACTGCGTGGGCTGCGGCGCCTGCACCCGCATCTGCGCCCACAGCGGCATTACCGTCACAGACCGCAAGGCCAGCATTGACCACAGCAGGTGCGTGGGCTGCGGCCGGTGCATCGCCGTCTGTCCCCGGGACGCCATCCGGGTGAACTGGGACGAGACGGTCACCAATCTGAACCGCAAGATCGCCGAGTATGCCCAGGCGGTGGTGGACGGGCGGCCCTGCTTCCACATCAGCCTGGTCATCGACGTGTCTCCCAACTGCGACTGTCATCCGGAGAACGACGCGGCCATCATCCCCAATGTGGGCATGTTTGCCTCCTTCGATCCGGTGGCCCTGGACATGGCCTGCGCGGACGCAGTAAACGCCCAGCCGCCCCTGCCGGGGGCCGCTGCCGCCGGGGACTGCGGCCATGACCACTTCCACCATCTCCACCCAGAGACGGACTGGATGAGTTGCCTGGAGCATGCGGAAAAGCTGGGCATGGGCACCCGGGAGTATGAGCTCATCAAAATCTGACCAATAAGCGGCAAGACCTCCGGCCCAGCCGGAGGCGATCCTGATTTTTTGACAGTCTGGCAAGACCTCCGGCCCAGCCGGAGGTCTTGTTATACAATGTGCAATTTTTTTGCTGGATATTACGATTTGTTGTCGACTTCCAGGCCCCGCAGGGCCTTGCGGAACTGGGAGGAGAACAGGAGCACCGTGCCTGTGACGGCGATGACGTCGGCCACCGGCTCCGCCAGGAACACGGCCCGGGTATGGTCTGCCAGCAGGTGGGGCAGCAGATAGATCAGCGGCAGCAGCAGCACGAACTTCCGCAGCACCGCCACGATGATGGAGCAGGGGGCGTTGCCGATGGACACAAAGGTCATCTGGCAGGCGATCTGGATGCCCATCAGGAACAGGGCACCGCAGTAGATCCGCAGCACCCCGGCGGTGAAGGCCACCAGCTCCGCGTCGGGAGTGAAGATCCGGGCAAAGACCCCGGGGAACAGCTGGATGCAGCCCCACAGCACCAGGGCGTAGCCCAGGCTTACCTTCAGCAACAGCCAGAAGGTCTGGCGCACCCGCTGGGCGTTGCCCGCCCCGTAGTTATAGCTGGAGATGGGCTGGGCCCCCTGGGCGATGCCCTGGAGGGGCAGCATGGCGAACTGCATGACGCTGGACAGAATGGTCATGGCTCCCACCGCCAGGTCCCCGCCGTATTTCAGCAGGGAGGCGTTGAAGCACACGGAGATGACGCTTTCGCTGGCCTGCATGATGAACGCCGCCGTACCCAGGGCCACGCAGGGCAGGATCAGCCGGGGCCGGATGGGCAGGGCGGCCTTTTCCAGCCGCAGCAGGGTCTTTTTTCCCCGCAGGAAGGAGATTACCCACACACAGGAGATGCCCTGGGACAGCACCGTGGCCAGGGCAGCCCCCCGGACGCCCATGCCCAGGGCAAAGATGAACAGCGGGTCCAGCAGAATGTTGGCCACCGCGCCAATGAGCACCGTTTTCATGCCCACCTGGGCGAAGCCCTGGGCGGTGATGAAGGCATTGAGGCCCAGGGTCAGCTCCACGAACAGGGTGCCCAGGGCGTAAACGCCCATATACTGGGCGGCGTATTCGATGGTGTTCCCGCTGGCGCCGAAGGCCAGCAGCAGCGGCCGGTTCCATATCAGCAGCACTGCCGTCAATACCAGGGAAATGGCCACCTGTAAAGTGAAGCACCCTCCCAGAATGCGCTGGGCCTGGTCATAGTCGCCCCGGCCCATGGCGATGGACGCCCGGGGCGCGCCGCCGGAGGACACAAAGGCCGCAAAGGCGGAAATGATCATGATGATGGGCAGGCACACCCCCACGCCGGTCAGGGCCATGCTGCCGGTTTCGGGAATGTGGCCGATGTAGATGCGGTCCACGATGTTGTACAGCATATTCACCAGCTGGGCGATGACCGTGGGCACCGCCAGCCTCCACAGCAGCCTGCCCACGGGCTCCGTGCCCAGAAATTTCTTGTCCTGTGTCATTGGTCGTCCTCCTGTGTCATTTGCGATAGATTCCGCTGAAAGCCCTCCAGGCAGCGGCGGAAGGCCGCCAGGTCCTGGGGGTCCAGCCCCGCCGTCATCCGGCGGAAAAACGCTTCCTGCACCTGCCGCCCCCGCTGCACCACGGGCTCCGCCCGCCGGGTGCATACCAGGCGGCATTTGCGCCGGTCCTCCGGGGCGGGCTGCCGCAGCAGGTAGCCCTCCTGCACCAGCTTCTCCACATGGAAGGACACGATGCCCGGCTTCAGCCCCCGATAGGTGCAGATGTCCCGGGCGGTGTCCAGCCCCGGGTTGTTGGCCAGAAACAGCAGGATATCCACCCCGTTGGGGGCCAGCCCCTCCCGGCGGCACAGGGGCTGCATGGCGGCGGCGTACCCCTCCAGCAGCTGCCGGGCCCCGGTATAGACCTGATAGGCGTTGGTCATGAAAAATTCCTCCGATTTTAGATAGTTCAATATTGAACGATCGCTATCATACACCCATCCCGCCGCCAGTGCAAGAGGAAATCTGCACAAAACGACAGGACGTTATTGAACACGATGTTGAGGAGTTGTCTTAATCAGTCATAAGCGCGAAAAAAAACAAAAATTTGCAGTATCTATTTACAAACCGATTTTCTTATGGTATACTACCAAAAGTGGACCCGAGCAGGACAGAAAAATGTTAGAAAATGGAAAGGACGTGTCGTATGAAAATCGCAAAGATCCTCCTGCCTCTGGCCTTGTGCTTCGTGCTGCTGGCCGGGTGCGGAAAAAAGGTGGAGCTGGCCGGTTGGGAGGACTATAAGGACCATCCCGCCCAGGATGTTTACGCCGGTGAGGTGGCCGCCCCGGAGCGGATCGTGATGACCCGGGATGGCCGGGAAAAGAATAGCTTTGACAAGGGCACGGAGACGTATGAAAAAATCGTATCTACCCTGGGCCAGCTGATAGAAGCGCAGCTGGATGAAAATGAACAGGTAAAGGACCTGGGCCGGAAGCTGGACGGTACAAAGTCCTGGGCAAAGCTGGAGAGCGGCGTCTGGCTGATTTATGAGTATGCGGCGGATTCCTACGCGCCGGTATATTTTGAGCTGACCGACACACAGAACAGCGTTGTGGGCATCTATTCTCCCATTGAGGACAGCCTGACGCTGCACGGCTTCTGGTCTGCCACCGAGGCCCAGGAGCTGCTGGATTATCTGAATAAACAGTGAGTGCTTGAGAGGAGAAAGCTATGAAGAAAATCGCAAAAATTCTCCTGCCTCTGGCCTTGTGCTTCGTGCTGCTGGCCGGGTGCGGAAAAAAGGTGGAGCGGGCCAATCCCGAGGACTACAGGGACCACCCGTATCAGGAGCTGTCCCTGGGCGAGCTGGCGGACCCGGAGCGGATCGTCCTGGCCAAAAACGGCCGGGAAAAGTCCGTTTTTGAAAAAGGAAGCGACGCGTATGAGCACCTGACCACCATGATCCGGTCGCTGATGGATGCGGAGCTTGACAGAAACGAACAGATAGAGGAGCTGGGCCGGAAGCTGGACCAGACCATGCTGTATATGAAGCTGGACGAGGGAACGTACCTGATTTATGAATATCCGGCGGATTCCTATGCCCCGGTGTACTTCTTCATCTCGGACTATCCCGATGACCTGCTGGTGTGCCTGGCCTCCGCCGACCCCCGAGACGATGTGAGCCCCCTATGCTTTACTGGCGTTCGGGAGGTGCGGGACTATCTGAATAAACAGTGAGTCAAAAAGAACGCGCCCCGGCGCGTTCTTTTTTTGCCCGGAGCGGCGGAAATAATTGAAAAGAGGGCTTGACAAGGGGCTGCGTTCTGCATATAATAAGCAATAGATTAGAAAACAAACTTTTGCTTAGGAGGTGAGCCTGTGACCCAGCGAGAGCGCCAGCTGCTGGAGTGGATCCGGGAAAACCCCATGATCTCGCAGCAGGAGCTGGCGGACAAGGCCGGCATCACCCGCTCCAGCGTGGCGGTGCACATTTCCAACCTGATGAAAAAGGGCTGCATCACCGGCAAGGGCTACATTGTCCGCACTGCCCCGTATGTGGCGGTGGTAGGCGGCGTGAACATGGACATCGGCGCGGTGTCCGCCGGGAAGCTGGTGGCCCGGGACTCCAATCCCGGCCATGTGACCACGTCCCTGGGCGGCGTGGGCCGCAACATCGCCCACAACCTGTGTCTGCTGGGCCAGCAGACCGCCATGGTGACGGTGATGGGCGACGACGACTTCGGCCGCCGGGTCCAGGAAAACGCCAGGGACATCGGCCTGGACCTGAGCGCCAGCGCCGTGCTGCCGGACTGCCGCACCGGCACCTATCTGTACATCGCCGGGCCCGACGGGGATATGGCCCTGGCCGTCAACGACATGGACATCTATCAGCGCATGACCCCGGATTTCCTGCGGCAGCGGCTGGATTTCATCAACGGGGCGGACCTGGTGGTGCTGGAGACCAACCTGCCGGAGGACAGCATCCGCTGGCTGTGCGACAACTGCCGGGCCCCCATTCTGGCGGACCCCGTATCCACCATCAAGGCCGAAAAGCTGCGGCCGGTGCTGGGCAAGCTGGCGGCCCTGAAGCCCAACCGCCTGGAGGCGGAGCTGCTGTCCGGCATGTCCATCCGGACTCCGGAGGACGCAGCCCAGGCGGCCCGCCGCCTGCTGGACACCGGCCTGGGCACGGTGTACATCTCCCTGGGCGCGGAGGGCATCTATGCCGCCGACCGGCAGGGGAGTACCGCGTGGGTCCCCTGTGCCAGGTGCCATGTGGCCAACGCCACCGGCGGCGGAGACGCCGTGGCCGCCGCCCTGGCCGCCCGGATGGTTCTGGGCGATTCCCTTACCGACACGGCCCGCTGGGCCGTGGGCGCAGGCGCTCTGGCCTGCGAGGCAGAAACCACCATCAACCCGGCTATGTGCTGGGATAACATTGAAACAATTCTCAACAGGAGGTAAATGACTTATGAATCGTTATCTGGATATCGCACCTGAGGTGCAGCAGGCAGTGGCCGAGGGCCGTCCCGTGGTGGCTCTGGAGAGCACCATCATCTCCCACGGCATGCCCTATCCCCAGAATGTGGAGACTGCTCTGAACGTGGAGAAGATCATCCGCGAAAACGGCGCCGTCCCCGCCACCATCGCCATCATCGGCGGCCGCCTGAAGGCGGGCCTGACTCCCGAGGAGATCGACTATCTGGGCAAGAGCGGCCATGCCGTCACCAAGGCCAGCCGCCGGGATCTGCCCATTCTGGTGGCAGAGGGCCGCGACGGCGCCACCACCGTGACCACCACCATGATGATCGCCCACATGGCCGGTATCCGTATCTTTGCCACCGGCGGCATCGGCGGCGTTCACCGGGGCGCAGAGACTACCATGGACATCTCCGCCGACCTGGAGGAGCTGGCCCAGACGCCTGTGATGGTGGTCTGCGCCGGGGCCAAGTCCATCCTGGACCTGGGTCTGACCCTGGAGTACCTGGAGACCAAGGGCGTGCCCGTTATCGGCTACGGCACCAAGGAGCTGCCCGCCTTCTATACCCGCAAGTCCGGCTTCGCCGTGGACTACGAGATCGACACCCCCGAGGAGCTGGCCAAGGCCTTCCATGTGGCCCGTCAGCTGGACATGAAGGGCGGCATGCTGGTCACCAACCCCATTCCTGAGGAGTATTCCATGGACCACAAGGTCATCGACGCCGCCATCGAGCAGGCCCTGGCCGATGCCAAGGCCCAGGGCATCCACGGCAAGGAGACCACGCCCTTCCTGCTGGCCCGGGTCAAGGACCTGACCGGCGGCGACAGCCTGGACAGCAACATCCAGCTGGTGTATAACAATGCCCGTCTGGCTGCCAGGACGGCCTGCGCCCTCCAGACCCTGGAGCAGGCGTAACGGATGCAGGGCGCTGTGATGGTCCCTATCGCAGCGCCCCGCAATTTTTCTGGGCACTACATCGGCTGTGCGAGCTTGTCAAAAATCCTTTTTGACAAGCTCCAAGGCCTTTTCAGACCTTTTATAAAAGTTCTGAAAAGGCGGTGATCGAAAACGAAAGACACCCCTGATGGGTTTCTTTCGTAACTATCTTCCTTTCCGAAGGCAGAGGCAATCCTATTTTTTTGACAGTCTGGCACAAAAGCGGACGGCTTTGAAGCCGTCCGCTTTTGTGCGTATATGGTTACAGGTTCTTCTCGTAGGACTCGATCATCTTCTTGAAAGTGAGACCCGTACGACCTTCGTGATTTGCCCTTCTTTTCAGTTTTTGCAGATACTTTTCGCAGCTTTCACCCGTGAAAATCTTGATGTCCAGCCGCATGGTGCCGTCACCCTCCGGCGTAGCGAAGATTTTATCAATAAAGGTATCGATAAACTTCTTGGTGATCTCGCCGTTTTGACAGTCACGCTCGGCATCCCGAAGCACCTTGCGGATACGCTCCATATTGCTGCGGAACTCCTCGCTGGATTCCTGCTGTTCACGAAGCTCGGCAAGTTCCTGTTCAGCGGCCTTGATGTCGGCATTGCACTGTGCCGTCATGGACTTGAAATCAGCGGGGGTGATACTGTCGAGGGCTACCAGTTCCAACAGCTTGCTTTTCTTTTTCAGGGTCAGCTCAATGGTTGCCTGTGCTGACTCGATTTTCTTCTCAATATTGCTGTCGCTGGTCATGGAACGGTACATCCGCTCGTATTCTTCCAGCATAGCGGCGGAGGCTTCCTTTGTATCACGGAATACCTCAAAGAGTACAGGGATCAGTTCTTTTTCGTAGATGGGGATGGAATCACAGCTGTCCTTACCGTTGTTAATTTTCCCGGAGCAGACCCACTTGGAATTTTTGTTACCCTGCCGATCCACGGAGTCACGGCGGTAATAAGGTGTACCGCAATGGGTACAGAATAGTTTGCCGGTCAGGAGGTTGGCGTGGTTGCAGACACCCTGACGGTTCTTCACATCTTCGCTTCTCCTGCGAAGTACAGCATTAGCCTGCTCCCACAGTTCTTCGGAAACGATAGCCGGTACGATTTCTCCCGTTTCATCCTTGAACATGACCCATTCCTCCGGCGGGAGGAATTTCTGTTTTTTGGTGAACATATCCACTACTTTGACCTTATTGCCCACGTAATAGCCTTTGTACTTAGGATTGGAAATCATGCCCGACATGGTGGAATGAGCAATCTTTTTACCGTTATAGTTGCGGTACCCCTTTTCCCAGAACAGAGTTTCAAGCTGTTTCATGGAGTATTCGTCGGTGGCATACAGTTCAAACAGTTCACGAACCATCACAGCCTGATCTTCATCTATAACCAAACGGCCATCATTTTTGATATATCCAAAGATGCGGCTGTTGCCCAGCACTACGTTTTGCTTGATTGCCTGCTGATGTCCAAATTTCACACGGGAGGACAGCTTGCGTAGTTCGTCCTGTGCAATGGAGGACATGATGGACAGGCGAAGTTCCGAGTCCTCGTCGAAGGTGTTGATGTTGTCGTTCTGGAAAAAGACACCTACTCCCGCATTCAGCAGCTGTCTGGTATACTGGATGGAGTCCAGCGTATTGCGAGCAAAACGGGAGATTTCCTTTGTGACAACAAGATCAAATTTACCGGTCTCGGCATCGTCTACCATGCGATTGAAATTCTCACGGCGCTTAGTGGAGATACCGGACAGCCCCTCGTCAATATATCCCGGCACGAATGTCCACGCAGCGTTCTTCCTGATGAAATCCTCGTAATAACTGATCTGGTTGCCCAGAGAGTTCAGCTGTTCATCCGATTCCGAAGAAACACGGGCATAGTAGGTTACCCGAAGCGGAATATCGTAGATGCTTTTCATCCGCAGCTGTTGTCTGACAGAATGTATATCCATAATGGTTCCTTTCTAAAAAGTTCGCTGTATCATCATCTTCGAATATTATATCGCAAATAAACGAACTTTTCAAGATGATCTGAAAAGTTGTCAAAAAAATTTGGGCGGCAACCGTGTCTCACGATTGCCGCCCTATTTATCTTATCGCGTCTTTGCAGCAGTACGGCTCTTGATGATCAAACGCATCTTATTGCGCTGTTCTTCCGTGATCAGTCCCTTTGCAAATAGCGTATCATTGTAATAAGTCAGCCAGAGCTGTTCGATGACAGCCTGCTTTTTCTGTTCAGTCATGCCCGGCTTCATTTCCTTGATTTCTGCCATAGAATTCCTCCGTTTCGTGTTTATTATTGCCTCAGATTTCCTGATTCATTCGACCGTGATGCACGTATTTCTGTGCTGTGTAAGCACGGATAACCTCATGGGGGATGGCATCCACGGTGCGGCGAAGCTCGTCCAGCTCCCGGAGCTTTTCGTTGATCTCCAATTTTTTCAGAACGCTTTCCTTGGAGGCAGCGCCCAGCTGCTTTTCGAGTGCCGCGTTCTCGGCGGTCAGCGCCTTGTAGGTCTTGTCATACTTTTTCAGCTTTGTCCTCATGGCCTCTACACCGGGAACGTACTTGTCCAGCAGCGTTTCCAATTCCTCTGCCTTGGACTTTTTATTGAAGGGATTGCTGTCATTCAGAATGGCCATGATCTGTTCCTTCATTCTGTTTTCCTAAAATCCGCTGGAAAAGCGGCGGTCGATGCCTTCTTCGTAAGCGAAGGGTATCGACTTTCCGGAACCGCGTGACTTCGCAGAGTTCCGTGCAGCCCCACGCGCATCCGTGAAGCCGGTACTCGATTCCGAGCAGCACGGTTTCGCGGAATCGTTTCGCCGCCGCGCGAATTTCTTTCCGATTCTCACCTGTCTTGCAGATACCCCTTTCGTTTCAGCGCTGCCAGATCGGCGGTCATGTCCTCCTTCACAGCTGAACTTGAAAACATCTATCCCATCCATCCCATCCATCCGGTTTTTTTGGGATGCTTGGGATGGATGGGATGGAGAAATTTGAGTCTGAGCTCATAAAACCGGCGGCGCGACCAGCGCCTCGATGCCCCAGAAGCCGTTG
>ERZ1106954.448-NODE-448-length-35727-cov-6.032238_pt1 | contig 35727 bp, 21 predicted proteins | sample MGYA00403678_ERZ1106954 | MGnify/ENA primary metagenome ERZ1106954 (study PRJEB35170, sample SAMEA104062445) | human gut metagenome | biome: human gut; feature: human-associated habitat; material: faeces | place: Denmark | collected 2012-08-20 ... | reverse complement strand
CGGGGTAAAGACTATCTATATTGGCTTGGGCGGCAGTGCCACCAACGACGGTGGCGCCGGCATGCTGCAGGCGCTGGGCGCGCGTGTGGTCGATGATCAGGGATGCGATGTCGCCCCCGGTCTTGCCGGCCTTGAGCAGGTGGCGAGCGTTGATTTGGCGCCAGCGCTGCAGGCTTTGGATGATGCTCGTATCGTTGTGCTTTCCGATGTCGAGAATCCGCTCGTGGGGCGTCGAGGCGCACTGGCGGTGTTTGGCGGGCAGAAGGGCCTGCCGGCGGATGATGTCGAGGCGCTGCGCAGATACGACGGCTGGATGGTCGGCTACGGTCGCCTGCTCGATGCGGCAATTTTCGAGGCGCGAGCCCAGGGGTTGTTGCGCACACCCGAGGGCGCACGGACATTTGGCTCGGTGCTCGGCGTGCCCGGCGCGGGCGCTGCCGGTGGCTTGGGAGCCGCGTTGCTGGCGCTCGGTGCGGAGCTGCGCTCGGGTGTAGAGACGGTGCTCGATCTCGTGGGGTTTGACGAGCGCGTGCGCGATGTCGACCTGGTCATAACAGGCGAGGGCAATATGGACGAGCAGTCCGCCGCCGGTAAGGCACCGGTGGGCGTGGCTCGCCGTGCGAAGCGATATGGCAAGCCGGTGGTCGCCGTCGTGGGCGGTCGTGCCGACAGCCTGGATGCGGTGTATGGGCAGGGTGTCGATCTGGTTCTGCCGGTCTGCCGCAGACCCATGGGCCTTGAGCTGGCGCTCGATCCGCGCGAGGCAGAGGCAAACCTCGTCTGCGCTGGCGAGACTGCCGCTCGAGCTTACGACCTCGGCCGCATCTAAGTCTCTCCAGGAAAGCTCAATAAGTTGCGGTGAAATAGTTCCTGTTTTTGGCCCTGAGCCGCAAAACTGGAACTATTCCACCGCAACATCGAGAATGGCTATCCGAGGCTGGCCGCCTTGGGCCTTAGGTCGGACCGTCCGCCATGAAATGCGGTCATCTACTACGTTTAGCCGAGCACCCTCGACCATCCCGGAATATGCGAAAACAAAACCGCAGGTAGAAGGCTTGCCGATTTTCGAAAAAGCCGGCTATGGTTGGCTCCTACGGCTTAAACGTAGTAGATGGGCCCCTTTCGTTGCACAGCGTCAGACCAGTCTTTTTGGGACGGGGCTTATTTGACTACTTGTCGATCTGATTGCCCAAGTAGTCAAAAGCCCCGTCCGAAATTAGCCACCTTGCCCCATCGGGCGGGAGCGGGTAAAATATACCGAGCGCCTAGCGCGTTCGATGGGTTCGGATGACGACATGTTCCGAATCTGGTCAGGTCCGGAAGGAAGCAGCCATAAGGAGCCTCTGTCGGGCATCCGAATCCATCGAGCGCACGGGCTTTCTTTTTGCGCGGTTTTACCAAACCGCGCAATGCTCGACGCTGCGCGCCACCCAGAGCGACAATTTGTCATTCAAAAGGCAAGGCATGACCAGAAGGTCTATGCCTTGCCTTTTTCATGCCAACTTGTTCGCTCTGGGTGGCGCTCGCTGGCCTTGCCAAAACATCGATGGCTACGCGGTCCAGGAGGCGGCGAAGTGTTTGGTGTCTCGCTGGTCCTCGGCTTCGCCTGCGGGATCGCTCGACTACCAAACACCTCGCCGCCGGCCGGGCCCCGTCGTCCGAAAATCACCCGTAAAGGCGCGTTTATCTAATTTAATCTATCCCTTGTGGAATGCGGCTTGCTGGTGTTGTCTGGGCATTGATGGCTACATGGTTCAAGAGGCGGCGGTGCTGTTGCTTGAATTTTTGCAGTTAAAGAGGCCCGTTTCCCTGGGTTGGGGAAACGGGCCTCTTTTCTCTCTGGGCTCGTGGATTGGCGAAGACAATAACCGCTGGCAGCTATTTTGAGTTCCTGATGCGGCGTGTGGCTGTGGCGGTTATTCCGAGTCCTGCGGCGGCGATTCCTGCGAGTGCGGTTGCGCTCGGCGCTGTGTCGCCCGTGTTCGCGAGCTTGCCGGCGGTCGCATCTGTCTGTTTGCCGCTGCTTGTGTTCGCTTGCTTGGGGGAGCTTGGTAAGGCGTCTTTGCCGGTTGCAGGCGGTGTCGCCTCGGTGGGTTGCGCTGAGCTGGAGGGTTTTGTCGTCTCGACGGGTTTCGTTATCTCGGGAGAGGTGGTCTTGTCTGCCGCGGCTTTTGCCTCTTCGTATGCCTTGCAGGCGTCGTCATAGGCCGCTTGCGCCTTTTTCAAATCGTCGAGGAGCGCATCTCGCTTGGCTGTCTCTTCGTCGATGTGGGCTTTAGCTTCCTCTGCCTCACTTTCGAAATACTGAACCTGTTTTTCCTGGCTTTCGAGCCGGCGTTGGTAGCGGTGAAGATCATCTTCACAAGATTTTTCTCGCCTTTCTGCCGCCATGATCTCACTGCGCAACTGCTTAATATGCTCCTTAATAGCTGTGCTGGGCGCCTCGTCGCCGAGCTCCTTGAGTACCTTATCTAATTCTGCCTGAAGGCCGCTTGTCCGGTTGTGGGCCTCATCGTATTTGGCTTGGGCTGCATCGACGTTCGCTTGCATGGCGGGAAGGGGTTCCCTCCGTTTGGCGGCTTCCGTCACCACCATGTCGTGGATCTCTTGAAAACTGGCAATGTCATCATCGATTTCCGCAAGTTTTTCGGGACTTGCGGCGTCTTTTGCGGCCTCGAGGTTTTTGAGCGCTTCCTGCATGGCTGCATACGCTTTTTCTTTTGCGGCGGCCGCATCTTCCGTCTGCAAGGCAACTGCACCGGTGGGGGAACTGGTTTCTGCCGCGATCGCCGTTGCGGGGGCGATTCCCGCGACAAGTGCCGTGGAAAGGGCGATGCCCACAGTTGCTCGTTTTGCTCTTCTTGCGAGAATGTCGTTCATCTCGGCACCTCATTTCAAGGGTCGGCGACTAACTTGGTAGCACTAATGCAAGTATACCAAGTGGTCGACCCGACACTAGCTGGGTGTGCGTGTGCCTCTCCGCTTCTTTGGAAACCGAATCCCATTAGAAATGACGAGTTGTTTACGCTTCTTTTGGGTTCACCGTACTATCATGGTTCGAATTGAATGTGGATGATGATAGGGAGCGCCTATACATGATTGAGCTGCTCAGGCGTTTTGGTGGTAAGTTTCGCCGGTATATGGTGATTGGCCCTGCGTGTAAGCTGATCGAAGTGATCTTTGACCTGCTGACGCCGCTGGTGATTGCCCAGATGATCGATAAGGGTATTGGCGCACACGATGTCAACGCCGTCGTCCACTACGGTATGCTGCTTGGCGCCATGGCTGTGATCGGCATCTCGTTTACGCTCGTCTGCCAAAAGATGGCGGCGCTCACCTCGCAGGGCATGGGCACCGATATCCGCGGTGCGCTCTACCAGCACATCAACAAGTTGAGCTATGCCGAGCTCGACCGCTTTGGCACGCCGTCGCTCATCACGCGCATTACCAACGACGTCAATCAGGTGCAGCTGGCCGTGGCGCTGGGCGTACGCATGCTCATCCGCTGGCCCTTCTTGGCGGTGGGCTCTATGTGCGCGGCCCTTGCCATCGACCTTAAGCTCGGCATGATCTTCTTGATCTGCACGCCCGCTATCGGTCTGGTGTTTTGGTTTGTCATGGCGCGCTGTATCCCGTATTACAGGCAGCTGCAGGCAAAGCTCGACCGCATCGCGCTTATCTGCCGCGAGGGGCTTTCGGGCGCCCGCGTTGTTCGCGCCTTTGTGCGTGAGGACCACGAGCGCGAGCGTTTTGCCCAAGCTGCCGATGACCAGGCCAATACTGCCATCGCGGTGGGCAAGCTCTCGTCAATCCTTAATCCCGTCACGTTTCTTGTGATGAACCTGGGCGTGTGCGCCATCCTGTGGGTGGGCGGCATCCAGGTCAACGTGGGCGAGCTCACGCAGGGTCAGGTCATGGCGTTTGTGAACTACATGACGCAGACGCTCACCTCCATCGTGTACGTCGCCAACCTGGTCGTGGTCTTTACCAAGGCGAGCGCCAGCGCGTCGCGTATCAACGAGGTGCTCAATTGCGTGCCGAGCATCGCTGACGAGGGCAACCAGCCGGTCGCGCTGCCTGAGCCGAGCGACCTGACGGGTGGCGCTGTTCCGGTCCCTGCGCTGAGCTTTGACCATGCGAGCTTCTCGTTTGGCGCCGGCGCGGCAAATGCCGTGAGCGATGTGACTCTGGAGCTGCCGGTGGGCAAAACCCTCGGCATTATCGGCGGCACGGGCAGCGGTAAGTCGACCCTCGTTTCGCTTATCCCGCGCCTGTACGATGCGGGCGTGGGCAGCGTGTACGTGATGGGCTCCGACGTGCGCGCCTGGCAGCTCGACCAGCTGCGCCACGTGGTCGCGACCGTTCCGCAACGTGCGTCGCTGGTGAGCGGCACTATCCGCAGCAACCTGACCTGGCGTGACGAGTCGGCGACCGACGAGGAGCTCTGGGCAGCGCTCGATATGGCGCAAGCGAGCGAGTTCGTGCACAACAAGCCCCAGGGCCTCGACGCCCCGGTCGAGGCGGGCGGTAAGAACTTCAGCGGTGGCCAACGCCAGCGCCTGACCATCGCGCGCGCCCTGGTGGGCTCGCCTCAGATATTGATCATGGACGATTCCGCCTCGGCGCTCGACTTTAAGACCGACGCGGCGCTTCGCCATGCCATCCGCGAGTGCAGTGTGCGCGGTGCCGCCGAGGGCGGGCTGCCGCTCACGACCGTCATCGTGAGCCAACGTGTCTCGACCGTTCGCGATGCCGACATGATCTGCGTACTCGACCACGGCTCGGTTGCGGGCCTGGGCACGCATGACGAGCTGTACGCGACCTGCCAGCTCTATCGCGAGATTTGTCAGTCGCAGCTGCGCCGCGAGGAGCTCGAGGGCCAGCAGGGGAGCACGACGCCCGCGTCCGCTCCGACCGCCCCCGCATCCGTCTGCGCAAAGGAGGGATGCTAAATGAATCCGTACACTTCCTCCGGTTCGGTCGCCACGATGACGGCCAACGTGTCCGGCAACGATAGCCTTAACGACCTGGGAGACGGTCCGCGCCAGCCCGGCGATCCCGAGCGCTATCCCGTGGGTGCGGTGACCCGCCGCTTGCTGGGCTACGTTCGTCCGCATCGCATTTCGTTTGTTGCGTCGTTTGTGAGCGCCGCCATCTCCGTGATTCTGCAGCTCTACACGCCCATTCTCATTGGCGAGGGCATCGACCTTATCGTCGCCGCCGGGCAGGTGGACTTCGATGCGCTGCTGCCGCTCGTTACCAAGCTCGCGATTGTCGTCGTAGGCGCTGCGGCCTTCCAGTGGCTACAGGGCTACTGCGTCAACCGCCTGTCCTACGAGACGGTGCGCGACATGCGCGTGGAGGCGAGCGACAAGCTCAGCCGTATGCCGCTCAGCTTTATCGACAGCCATGCCCACGGCGACCTTATGAGCCGCGTGGTCAACGACGTGGATCAGGTGGGTGACGGCCTGCTGCAGGGTTTTACCCAGCTTTTCACCGGCGTTATCACCATCGTGGGCACGCTCGCGTTTATGCTCTCCATTAACCTGACCATGACGCTCGTGGTGGTGCTCGTCACGCCGCTTTCCATCTTTGCTGCCGGTGCTATTGCCAAGCTCTCCAACAAGAGCTTTACGGCTCAGCAGCGCATTCAAGGGCAGCTCGGTGGTCATATCGAGGAGTATGTGGGCGAGCAAAAGCTTGTCGACGCCTTTGCCTATGGCCCCAACGCTCAGCAGCGCTTCGATGCCCTCAATGCCGAGCTCTACACCGCGGGCGAGCGCGCGCAGTTTATGGGTTCGCTCTCCAACCCCGGTACGCGTTTTATCAATAACATCATCTATGCCGTGGTCGCTGTGATCGGCTGCGTGGGCGTGATCACGGGCGTGCCCGCGGCGCTTACGGTGGGCGGCGTGCAGATCTTCCTGTCCTACGCCAACCAGTACACCAAGCCGTTCAACGAGGTCACCAACGTCATTACGCAGATCCAGACCGCGTACGCCTCGGCGCGCCGCATGTTTGCGCTGCTCGATGCGCGCGAGCAGGAGCCCGACGCGTCGGACGCTGTAGAGCTTGTCGCCCCGCAGGGCGAGGTGACTTTTGAACACGTGGACTTTAGCTACGTGCCCGACCGCAAGCTGCTGCAGGATATCTGCATCGATGCCAAGCCCGGTATGCGCTTTGCCCTGGTCGGTCCTACGGGCTGTGGCAAGACGACGCTCATCAATTTGCTACTGCGTTTTTACGATATCGATGCCGGTCGCATTGCGGTCGATGGCCGTTCCTCGCGTGACTACACGCGCGCAAGCCTGCGCCGCGCCTTTGGCATGGTGCTGCAGGACACTTGGCTGTTCGAGGGCACGGTGGCGGAAAACATCGCCTACGGTTGTCCCGATGCCACGCGCGAACAGGTTGTCGAGGCGGCCAAGCGCGCGCACGCGCACAAGTTTATCGTGCAGCTGCCAGGCGGCTACGATACGGTCATCGGCGAGGACGGCGGCACGTTTAGCCAGGGTCAAAAACAGCTGCTGTGCATCGCGCGCGTCATGCTCACCGACCCGGCTATCTTGCTGCTGGACGAGGCGACCTCGAGCATCGATACGCGTACCGAGCTGCAGGTGCAGGCGGCATTCGACGAGCTCATGGCTGGCCGCACGAGCTTTGTCGTGGCACACCGCCTGTCGACGATTCGCAACGCCGATTGCATCCTGGTAATGCGCGATGGCGAGATTATCGAGCACGGCACGCACGACGAGCTGCTGGCGGCAGACGGCTTCTATGCCGATCTTTACCGCAGCCAGTTTGCCCAGTAGGGGCCACCGATTGACGGCTGATGGTTTACATCTGCGTCGTTAGTACTAAGATATTCATCTAATAAATTGCAATAGTGGCTTTAGTTTTGGGGGAAACGAGGCAACGTGACTATGACGTGCTCTTTGGTGGTTAACAGCAAGAGCGGTAATACCAGGATGGTTTCGGGTGCGATCAAGCGCGCTCTGCAGGCTGCGGGCGTTGAGTTTGTCCACGCTGCGGCGTTGAGCGACGATGCGGACGCAGGTCAGGTTGCGCTCGAGGCGCAGGGCGCCTGCGCGGCCGACACGGTGCTCGTCGGTTTTTGGTGCGACAAGGGTGCGTGCACGCCTTCGGTCGCGGCGTTGCTCTCCGCCTTGCACGGCAAGCGCGTCTTCTTGTTTGGCACCTGCGGTTTTGGCGCCGACCAGAGCTATTACCAGCAGATTATCGACCGCGTGACCTCCAATTTGGCCAACGATGCCGAGCTTGCGGGCTGGGCGATGTGTCAGGGCAAGATGGGCCCCGCGGTCAAGCAGCGCTACGAGGCCATGCTCGAGCAAGATCCCGAAAACGCCCGATTTAAGATGCTACTCGACAACTGGGTTGCCGCAAAGGACCATCCCACCAAGGAAGATCTGGATAACATGGCTGCAGCCGCCAAAAAGGCCGTGCTGGGGGAGTAGCTCCCATCGCTGACGGCGGTCGGTCCATCTTTCTAAATGAAACGTCCTCCCGGGCGTCGGGGGCACGAAGTTCCCTGCTCTACAGTCCTGCGCAAGACGAAGGCCACATTAAGTGGTCTTCTTTGCGTGCGGAACTCGCGATGAACTTCGTGCCCCGCCGCCCGGAAGGACGCCTCTTTATTGATGGGAGGCCTGATAGGTCGATGGTTCCGTGCCCGGATGCGTCCAAAGTGGGACGGGCTTTCCGGATGGTCAGGCTTTCGAAAAATGCGTCCCGGAATTTGCCTTTGGAATGGGACGTAGTTTCCCGTTGAGGTGCTTTGCGGAAAGTGCATCCCACTCTGGGCGGTCGAAGTGGGACACACTTTCCCTAAGGCGCTCCAACGGGAAATTGCGTCCCATTATTCGGTCAAGAAACGGGATGCATTTTCCCAATGAGAGCAAAACCGGAAAATGCATCCCACAATCAGCCCTCAAAGTGGGACGCCGTTTCCCAATGAGGCTCAAGCGGAAAATGCATCCCGGAATTTGCGCTCAAAGTGGGATGCGGTTTCCGGTTGAGGGTCTAAGGGGAAAGTGCGTCCCAGAATCGACGCTTGAAATGGGATGCAGTTTCCCGATGAGGCACTCGACGGAAAATACATCCCAGAAATGGCCTTTGAGCTGGGATAAGATTTCCGCGGCATCTCGGATTCTCAAAAATGAGACACGCCGTTGGCGAAAATGAGACACGTGATATCGGGCATCGGATGTATCATTTGCAAAAATGAGTCCACTCCACTCGAATAAAGCGAGGTCCCTCATGTACGTTCCACACCCCCGTATCCGTAGGCTGTCGAAAATCCCGCTTGTTGGGACGGCGGCGCTTGCTGCGTTGATCGCCACGAGCGTCGCCTGCTTCACGGCCACGCCCCAGGTTGCCCAGGCGGCAGACGCGCCCGCAATCACCGATATGACCGAGCAGGATTATCAAGCCCTGGGTCTGGGCACGAGCGAGGACATTCCGGCCGATACCGTTGGCCCCTATTCCACTGATACCCCCACGACGTTTGCCACGCGCAGCGAGGTCTATATGGCAGCTAACGGTAGCCATGGCAATCGCTACACTCTGCGCGACAAGCTCGAGAACGTCGAGCGCGGTGACATTGGCGGCAGCAGCAAACTCACCGATGGCTATGGAAGTGTGTGGGGCGCCGCAAAGTTCTGGCAAAACGTCAACAACTTCGATACGAACAGCGATCTCTACAAGCATAGCGACTACGGTGGCGGCACCTGGTCGTACCTAAGCAACAATGAGTCCTCAACAGTACTCGCCAACGACAACAACGGTTTCTCGGGCATTCACGCCACGAGTGTTGAGTTCTGCAGCGACGCCAGCACGGGCAAAAAGAGCCGCGTTGCCGAGCTCCGTGCCTACGGCGACAGTTCCTCCACGACGATTGACGGCAAGTCATACGCCGGAAAGGTTGAGCTGGTCCTCTACTCGTTTAGCAACGGGCGTACGCGCACTCTCGACACACACCTGCCGGTGACGGTCAACACTAATATGATGTACGAAGGCCGTTTTAAGTACCTGGATGCCGGTTACCTGCAAGAGCACGACGCTGTCTTTGATGTCGAGGCGGGCGATGTCGATGGCGACGGCGTCGACGAGCTTTTTGTCTACGCGGGCTGCTATGTCGACGAGAACGGCGTGCGCAAGGCTGTAGTCGACATGTATGACTTGGAGGGCGGCAACTGGAAGCAAAGCGTCGTCAAGATCGATGCCGGTAACGCCGCGGACTACACCACGCACAACAAGGGCGGGAACGACTCCTGGACGCAGCTTCAGTCAGCTCCTGTCGTTTCGCTAGCGGCCGGCGACCTCGATCGCGATTTTTGCGATGACCTCGCCATCGTGGTCTCGGCACCCTACGGCAAGAAGAATATTGATAAGTCGACGCATTGCGAGCTGTTTTCGTGGGATGCATCCAAGGGTGCGCTCGTCCATGTCGATGCTCTGGGCGACGCGGGCGCAATCTCCCTCTCCGCGAACGGCAAGACCATGGTCGCTGCGAATGCGACGTTCGGCACGTTTGCCGCCTACGATGAAGAAGGAAAGAAGACGGGTGAAACCGTCACGGGCCTTATTCTTGCGGGCTATGACTGGCAACGCAGCGCTTTTGATTACGGCGCTTCTGACGGCAGCAAGGGGCTGTACGGCGCGCTGTACCGCTACGCGTATTTTGACTCGGAGTCTGGCGAGTTCAAGCTTTCCGATTGCAAGGAATACAGAGACGGGCTCCTCGCCTCCTATGGGCTGATGCATGTGCCCAACAGCGCATGGAAGGATAGCGCTCAGGATAAGCGCTATCCGTGCACCTTGGCGCCTATTGCCCTTGCCACTGCCAACCTTGACGGCCTGTCCGAGCAGCTGGCGGTCGACGAGGTGCTCGTGAGCGGCGATGTGTTCCGCGACTTTGCCTGCAACACGGCACAGAGCGGGGCTCAGGGCTTGGGGTCCATGGTCGGAACCATGAGCATGAGCGGTCAGCAATACAACAGCAGCAACAAGCATGACCACAAGGGTATAGAGCAGGTGTGGATCAGCGACGTCAAGGCGGGCAGCGTCTCGGGTTCGGACCGCTATAACGAGAGCTTTATCGCCGTGGTGGGCAAGCACCGCGACGAGGACCTGCGCAAGAACGATGACTACTATTGGATGACCGCCTCGCATTTTTCGCTCGACGAGAACGGAAAGGTGCGCCGCGGCGAGGAGCAGGTGATTAGCGAGAGCAACCGTCGCGGCACTACCTACGGCACATTTATCTCGCTCGCGCTGCCCGATGTCGACAACGACAGCGTCAAGATCACGTACAAGGACCGCTACAAGGTCTATACCAACCCGCGCGTGCTTGCCGTGCTGCAGGATGCGCCCTATGTTGAGGATCTGGAGCAGGCATACGGCTATCTGGTGTTGGGCGGCACGTCATACGGAGAGGAAAAGGGCACGGGGACATCCCAGGGCTATACCATTGGCGCCGAGTTGGGCGTTGCCGTCGAGGTGCAGACCGGTCCGCCCCTGGTCGCGATGAATGCTTCAGTCGATTTTGCCGCCGAGGGATGCTATGACTACCGGAGCGAGCGCACGGTCAGCGCAAGCGTAAGCTATGAGTCGCATGCCGGCGAGGGTGACAAGACCGTGCTCTACACGATTCCGATGGTCTATTACGAGTATGAGATCGAAAATGAGGAAACTGGTGGCAAGGGCGTGATGGCGGCGCCCGTGTCGCTCGGCGCGCAGACCTCGGTCGTTAATGTCGAGGCCTATGACCGCATTGCCAAACAGCACAATATGACGCCGCTCAGCTACTTTTTGACCAACCGGTCGGGAGAACCCGGAACCTATCAAACGACGCTCAACGGCGAGACTCCCGTTGGGGATTCCTTTGGTCTGGGCAAGCCTGGCGTAACGCGCGCCTACACGCACGATGGGTTTAACGGCGCCGCCGCGCAGTCGGGGGCGAGCATTGAGCAGACCATCGAAGTCGAGGAGGGCAAGGAGCAGGAGCTCGAGCTCGGCTTGACGCTGAACGGCAGCGTTGTCATGGGCGCGAAGCTCGCAAAGCACGAGTTGTTTGGCGGCCTGTGCTTTGGTGCCAACGCCGGCTTTACTACGGGTAACTCCTCGAGTGAATCGACCGAATACGGCGGCACCGTCGACAACCTGCCCGAGGCCGCGCAGGGCAAGTACGGTTTTGTGTGGCGTCTGGGCGTCAACGCGGTGGATGTCGACAAGTTCGAGGCAGACTCGGGCGACAAGCTCGGCACCAAGGACACCGACCAGTTCTGGATTGTGGGCTATGACGTTAAGGACGTCGAGATGCCCGACGCGCCGGCCGTGACGGGCTTTACGGCAAACGCCGTCGATTCGACCAGCGTTACGTTTAGCTGGGACGATGTACTCGCAAACAAGAGTGGCTTTAGCTACGGCGTGGGCATGCTGCAGAGCAATGCGGCGGATGCGGTCGTCAATAGCTGGAAGATTGCCGACAACACGAAGACCTCGCTCAAGTGGGATGGGCTGCAGCCCAATACGGAGTATCGATTCGCCATCGCCGCCGTTAAGAATGGATCCACGACCGAAACAGGTATTCGCTCGGCAATCATCACGGTCAAGACCATGCCCGATGGCATGACGATGACCGTGAGCGGACCTGCGGCGGATGCTGCGGAGGGGTCGGATCTTGGATACGACTCTTCGGTTGAGTGCGCGGCGGGAAGCCACCTGACGCTCTCGGCGATTGGCCATGTGAAGCAACTCGGTGCCGACGATAGCGAAACAGGGCTGGCACCGACCTATATGTGGTACCGCAAGGGCCGCGGCGAGACAGAGTTTAAGTTCGTGGGTGCCGATGGCAACCTCGCGGCTGGAACGGCCTCAAAGCTCGAGATTGACCTGACCGCAGACGATGACGGTGCGCAGTATTACTGCCACGTGGGATACAACGACGTGGGCCTTGACACCGGCACGACGCTCGTGAATATCGAGGCCGAGGAGGCGGCGCCCACAACGGTGAACGCCACCCCGATTCGCACGCGCCGCCTGTTCTCACAGGCAAGTGCGGGCGCCAAGAAGTTCCTGGACCATACGCTGGTAAACACCGCCGGCCCAACCGACTCCGAAGGCTCAAAGGACCCCGAGACTCCTGAGACCCCGACGAACCCGGACAAGCCCAAGTCCGACAACGGAGCTAAGACCGACACCAAGGTCAAGACTACGACCACAGCGAAGAACCTCGCAAACACCGGCGACCAAACATTCGCTCTAGTCGCCACCGCAGCAGCAGCGGGAGCAACGCTCGTAGTGATAGCCCTCATCATGCTGATCAAGCGCCGCAAGACCCACTAGTAGCTAGTCGAACATATCGACAACCCAAAAACCCGGGTAGCCAAAAAACAGGCCACCCGGGTTTTCTGTTGAGTGGAGACTCCGCAAGCGGAAACTGCATCCCATTCCAGACAAGAATTCCGGGACACACTTTCCGCAAACAAAGAAGGCCACATAACGTGGCCTTCAACTTATATATGTTCAGCAGATTCCCCCATGACAAGCCGCGCTTCAACACCGAGGCGTCTGCCCGGCCGGCGCGGAATGTAAGGTTCATCGCGAGTTCCGCACGAGCCGGAGAGCACTTAATGTGCTCTCCGTGCGAGCAGGACTGCCCGAGCAGGGAATCTTACATTCCGCGCCGGCCGGGCAGACGGACCGGGACACAGGCCCGCTACTTGATCTTGGTCGTACCCGGTGCCAGGTTGGGGTCGGTTTCGTTGGCCTCGGTCTGGAAGTGCTCGGTGTACACGTTCTTGCCGTCGCGGAACATCTCGTAGTACTGCATCTTGGCGTAATCCTCGCGCGCCTTGGTGGCGGCTGCTGCGGCGGCGTCGTCGCCGGTGACGTTGGAGGAGAGTGCCCAACGCAGGCTGGCGTCCTCATAGCCCACGGAGTTGATGGCGGGCAGCGACTCGCGCAGCGTCATGTGCGCTTTCTGGTAGTCGGTCAGCGGTGCGCCGATCAGCTGCATAAGCTGCGTGGACAGGTAGTTGGTGGACAGGTCGTCGACCTCGCTCGTCTGGTCGCAGCCGGCAACGTCGTAGTTAGCCCAGATGATGTAGTCGGTCTGCCACAGGCGCTCTTGATGCGTAGCGTCGTCCTCGCCGGTAAACCACTTGTCATTGAACTTGGAAGGGAAGAACGGCTGGTGGTCGCCCCAGAACACCACGACTACCTTGCGGTCGAGCTTGCTCAAGGCGTTGAGGAAGTAGCGCAGCGCCTGATCGGACTGCTCGATGCACGAGACATACTCGTCGACATCGGACAGCGTGCCGTCCTCGACGGTCTTGGTGTCCAGGTCGGTCGTGTCGATGTTCAGGTGCATCTGCTTGTCGACCGGCAGCAGACCCGTATCGTAACCCGAGTGGTTCTGCATGGTCACGTCGAAGATAAACTGCGGATCGACGTTCTGGTCGAGCAGCTCAAGAATCTTGTCGTAGGTCGCCTGGTCGGTCACCATACCGCGCAGGGTGTCGGCTCCCTGGAAGTCGTTGATGGACAGGAACCGGTCAAAGCCAAAGTCCTTGTACACGTTCTCGCGGTTCCAGTTGGTTGCGTGGTTGGGGTGCATGGCCGTGGTGGAATATCCGAGCGACTTGAACTGCTCTGCCAGGTTCCCGGTCGTTTCCATGTTGTAGATGGTGTAGGGGTACACGCCCGAGCCCAGGTTGGCCATGGAGTTGCCGGTCATAAACTCAAACTCGGTATTGGCGGTGCCGCCGCCGTAGGCGCTCACGTAGAGCTTGCCGCGGCTGAGGCAGTTGGACAGGTTCTTAAAGTACTGCGGGCCTTCGTAGCCGGCGCGCATGTTCTGGTAGATCGAAAGATCCGAGAAGGTCTCGTTCATGATGGCGATGACCGTGGGCTTCTCGCTGTCGAACTGCTCCTTTGCGGCGGTGCGCTCGTCACTCTTGGCAGCGTCGGACTTGTCGTAGGCCTTGGCGTACTTTTTGAGCGTGGCCTTGGCATCGTCGACGGAGTAGTCGGCGGGTTTGGGCGGCTTGATGGACTGCGCTGCGCTAATGAAAGCGGGCAGGTAGCCCTCGCGCCAGTAGCTCTCGAGTGGGCGCCAGGTGTAGACGGTGATGCCGAGGGTGTTGTAGTAGTCGATGAGCGTGACGTGTGCGGTCACACCGCCCAGGCACAGCACCGCCACGAGCAGGTTGGTGAGCAGCATGCGCTTGGCGTTGGCGGCGCCCTTCTGACGGTGCGGTGCCACCAGGCCGGCGTACTCGCATAGCAGCATGGCGATGGCGGTAAAGCCCATGGACAGCACGCAGAACAGTGAAATCGAGAAGGTGTAGCCGGTGCCGGCGACCGCGGCGGCGGTGGAGATGGCCGAAAGGTCGCCCGGCTGGATGGGCATGGATTTAAACGTGATGACGAAGAACTCGGCAATGCCCAGGACAAAGAGGGCAAAGGCCAAGACCGCGGGGGCTGCGCCGTGGCGCTGGAACAGGAAGAACAGGCCGACCATGAGCGTGGTGATGATGGCCCACTCGAGCAGGATGCACAGGGGGTAGACCCAGGTAAAGTCGTGGTTGGACGAGACCTCCATGCCCAGCAGCGCAAAGACGCCGGCGAGCAGCAGGCACAAGATGGCGGCGACGAGCGGTTTGCCCACAAAGGCTCCGCGCAGGCGGGCGAGCTTGCCGGTGGGGGCGGGGGCGTCGGGCCCGGCGAACGCAAAGACGCGCGGGGCGATGCGGTCGCGGGCGATACTGGCCCAGGCGCAGCCGGTGAGGATGGCATTGGTCAGGATGAGCATCACAAAGGCGAGCGGCTCGTTTTGCGCGACGAGGCCAATAGCGCCCCAGACGGTCAAAAAGAGCTGGAACAGGCCAAAGGCGACGCTCCAGGCGAAGGCGCCCTTGGTGACGGTGTCCGACTGAGCGCGAATGGCCTTGGCCTCGCGCAAAACAAGGTAGACGGTCGCCGCAAGACCGACGAGCGAGATGGCGGCAGCGAACATGCTGAGACTCCTCACAAACTTAAAACCTACGAAAGCGGGGGTTTACCCGATTGTTACCTAAATATGCGCTGCATTTGCGGGCTGCGCACAACAACCAGCCATATTAACGCGCATGTGCGGCGGTGTGGCGCAATGTAGTGGCGGCCTGCGCGATAATGGACGGGAATTACACGGAAACGTAAAGGCTTCTTAAAGAATTGGCGAGGATAGAGCTATGGGCGAGCAGGTTTGTATGACGGGTGCCGAGTGCTGCGACGGAGCTGCGGGCGTGGATGCGAACGGTTATCCGGTCGAGACCACGGGCAATGCGGTGCTGGACATCTTGGAGCATCGCTCGTCTACGCGTGCCTTCGCGCGTGATGACGACGATCGTCCCGTGGCGGTGACCGACGAGCGGCGGGCGGCGATTCTGCATGCGGCGAGCCGTGCGCCGTCGGCAGGCGCCATGATGATGTATTCCATCGTGAGCATTCGCGAGCAGGCTACGCTGGATCGTCTGGCCGACCTGTGCGACCACCAGCCCATGATCGCCAAGGCGCCTTGGGCACTAATATTTGTGGTCGATTATGCCAAGTGGATCGATCTGTTTGAGCACGTGGGCTGCTTTGAGCCCGAGTTCGTCGAGCGCACGGGCAAGGCGCCCCGCCGCGCGCCGGGTTTGGGCGACTTTGCCATCGCGGCCCAGGACGCCGTGATCGCCGCGCAAAACGCCGTGGTTGCCGCCGAGGCCCTGGGCCTGGGGAGCTGCTACATCGGTGATATCGTCGAGAATGCCGAGGAAGTTGCCGAGCTGCTCGATCTGCCGCCCTATACCATGCCGCTGTCGATGCTCATCATCGGCACGCCACGGAAGGAGCGTCCGGCGGTAGCGCACCCCGTGATGAACCTGGTGCACGAGGAGCGCTACTGCCGCGCTGACGCCGCGACTATGGATGCGCAGGTGGCCGAGATGGACGCGATGTTCCGTCCACATGCCCGCGAGGTGGGGGAGCGCGTCGTGGACATCTATACCCGCAAGCACACGAGTCCCTTTATGGCCGAGATGAGCCGATCCATGGAATGGTGGTTCAAAAATTGGCTCGGAAAATGACGGATGTGACAAAGGGACAGTCCCTTTGTCACATTCCATATCGCGGCGGTGGCCTAAAGGCCGTATAAATGTTTATCTAGCTGGGAAAACGGTGCCATTCAAACATAGGCCGATTACCTATAATTCCTTCGAACATTAAAGTTGGGAGGAAACCGGCTTATGGAACAAAAGGCCAAGGAGGCAGCCTCGCACGCTGCGATTCCTGTGAGCATCTCGGCGATGCTCGTCACGCTGGGCGTGGTGTACGGCGATATCGGCACCAGCCCTATGTATGTAACCAAGGCGCTCGTTGCCGGCAACGGCGGCATCGGAAGCGTGACGGAGGAGTTCGTGCTTGGCGCGCTCTCCCTTGTCGTGTGGACGGTCACGCTGCTGACCACCATCAAGTATGTGCTCATCTCGCTGCGCGCCGATAACCATGGTGAGGGCGGCATCTTTGCCCTGTACAGCCTGGTCAAGCGCTGCGGCAAGTGGCTTATCATCCCCGCCATGCTGGGTGGCGCCGCGCTGCTCGCCGACGGCATCCTGACGCCGGCCGTTACCGTTACCACGGCCATCGAGGGCCTGCGCACCATCCCGGCGGTCCATGCCGTGCTGGGCGATGACCAGGGCCGCGTCGTCGCCATTACGCTCGCCATCATCATCGTGCTCTTCTTGGTACAGCGCATCGGTACGGCCAAGATTGGTCACGCCTTTGGTCCCATCATGACGTTGTGGTTCCTGTTCCTGGGCGGCACGGGTCTGTTCTTTGTCTTCCAGCACCCCGCCGTGCTGCTGTGCCTCAACCCGGTGCGCGGCATCGCCTTTTTGTTGAGCCCCAACAACCACGCGGGCATCATGATTCTGGGCAGCTGCTTCCTCGCCACCACCGGTGCCGAGGCGCTCTACTCCGACATGGGCCACGTCGGCCGCGGCAACATCTACGCTACCTGGCCGTTCGTTAAGTGCTGCCTGCTGCTTTCCTATATGGGCCAGGGCGCTTGGCTTATGAACAACGCTGCCAACCCCGAGCTCATGGGCATTGCCGACCTCAACCCGTTCTACCAGATGCTCGCCCCGGGCCTGCGCCCGTTTGCCGTCGGCCTTTCCACCGTCGCGGCCATCATTGCCTCGCAGGCGCTCATCACCGGCGCATTCTCGCTGGTGTCCGAGGCCAGCCGCCTGGACCTCATGCCGCACATGCAGGTCTTCTATCCTGCCGAGACCAAGGGCCAGCTCTACATCCCCATGGTCAACAACGTCATGCTTGTCGGCTGCGTCATCGTGGTGCTGCTGTTCCAGAACTCGGCGCATATGGAAGCCGCCTACGGCCTTGCCATCACGTTGACTATGATGTGCACCACGCTGCTGCTCTTCTTCTACCTGCACGAGGAGCGCAAGCTCAAGGTTGCTCCGTGGATCTTCGCGGCCTTCTTCCTTTTGCTCGAAGGCTTCTTCTTCGTGAGCTCGCTCACCAAGTTCTTCCACGGCGGCTACTTCACCATCCTCATGGCCGCGCTCATCATGGGCATCATGGTGTGCTGGTACAACGGTACGGCTGTTGAGCAGCGCCAGTTTACGCTGCTGCCGCTGCGCAGCTACCTGCCGCAGCTCAAGCGCCTGCGTGACGACGACCGTTACGAGCGCATGAGCGACAACGTCGTGTACCTGACCAAGGACACCCATACCGACTACATCGACCGCGACATCGTCTACTCGATTTTGGACAAGCATCCCAAGCGCGCTCGCGCCTGGTGGTTCGTGAATGTCGAGACCATGGACGAGCCGCATACCTTTGCCTATTCGGTCGAGACGTTCGGCACCGACTACGTGTTCCGCGTGCATCTGTACCTGGGCTACAAGATCAACCAGCGCGTCAATGCCTACCTGCGTCAGGTCGTTCAGGACCTGGCTGCCACCGGTGAGCTGCCGGCGCAGACGCATGACTACTCGGTCTACAAGGATCCGGGCAACATCGGTACGTTCAAGTTCGTCCTGATCCGTAAGCTTCTGGCGCCCGAAAGCGATGTGGAGCCCAGCGAGCGTACGGCCATCACGCTCAAGTACATCATCCGTCGCGCCGCCGGCACGCCTGCGCGTTGGTACGGCCTGGAGAACTCCAACGTGAGCTTTGAGTACGTGCCGCTGTTCACCAAGTTCAAGGCCGTGAACAAGATGCAGCGCCTGGCCCCCAATGAGCGGCCGTAGTCGACGCTCGAGGTTTGCCTGCGAACGGGCGGGTTTGTATTGACGGGGATTGAGTCCTGGGAGGAAACCATGGATGCAAAGGTGCTTGACGGTTGCGATCTTGCGACCGAGCTGGTGCGTGAGGTACGCGCCGATGCTGCCGAAGATCGGTTCTTTACGAATCGGGCCAACATGGACATGGCCGACCGTGTGATCTCGATCGTGGTGACGCTGCTTGTCGCGGCGTGCGTGTGCGCACTGCTCGCGCACATGCTGTTTGTCTAACGACCGCAGACTGCAAAGGCTATACACTTGGAACCACCACAAGGGGAAACCACCACAAAGGTGCCTGTCCCCTTTGTGGTGGTTTTTGTTTTTGAGAGAGGGGCGGGGCGCTGATGGACGTCCGTACGGACGGCGATATTGCCGATAGTTTTTGGTGGCGGCGCACAACGCTGACGCGCCGCACTCCTCTGTATGACGCCTGCGTATCGGTGGGGCTGCTGGTCGCGGCGACGATTGTGGGCGCGCTGCTCGACCATCCGGGTCTCGCGCCGAGCATCATGATCGTCTATGTGTTTGCCGTTCAGCTGTGCGCATTCTTTACCTGGAGTCGCCTGTATTGCTTGCTGAGCTCGGCTGCCGCCGTGGCGCTCTACAACTTCTTGTTTGTCGACCCGCGCTACTCGCTGTCGCTTATCGACCGCGGCTATCCCGGCATGTTCTTCATCATGTTCGTGGTCTCGCTTGTGTCGAGCTCGATTGCGTTGGCCCTGCGCCGCGCCTTGGCACAGGCTGCCGCTAGCGACCGCCGCACGCATATGGTGCTCGAGACCAACCGCATGCTGCAGCGGTGCGCCGACGAGCAGCAGATCGTTCACGCCATGGCCACGCAGCTGGCGCGTCTTTCGGGCTGTCCGGTCGTGTGGTACAGCGCCGACGCCGAGGGCGATGACCTGCTGCCGCGTGCGACGTACACAGCCGTGGGCGATGCCGCGCCGGTGCACGAGCTGGCGCCGCAGATGCCGCCGCGGCTCTCGGCGTCCGCCTACGTGGGAACGCCGCTTGACGCCACGTTTGGCGGATCGGCGTTTTATGGCATCTACCTGACGGTTCGCACGGGCGACGGCTTCGTGCGCTCGGGCGACCCCGCCTCGGTGGTGGGCGTGCTGGCTATCGTTGCCGAGCCCGACGTGCTGACGCATGAGGAACGGACACTTGCCGATGCCATCGTGAGCGAAGGCGAGCTGGCGCTCGATCGCGCCCGCGCCATGGAGGCCCGCGAGGAGGCGGCGGTGCTTGCCAAAAATGAGCAGCTGCGCGCCAACCTGCTGCGCTCCATCTCGCATGACCTGCGCACGCCGCTCACCAGTATTTCGGGCAATGCCGATGTGCTGCTCGACCAGGGCTCGACCGGCACCGCCGTGCTCGACGCCCAGACGCGCCGCGGCCTGCTTCTATCCATTCGCTCGGATGCGCTGTGGCTCAACGCCACCGTCGAGAATCTGCTCGCCATCACCAAACTCGAGGGTGGCGGCATGCATCTGTCGACTACGCTCGAGCTCATGGACGATATCGTCGAGGAGGCGCTGCGCCACGTAAGTCCGGCCGTACGTGAGCACGACCTTAAGGTGGTGGCGTGCGATGAGCCGGCGCTCGTTAACGTCGACGCGCGTCTGATGGTGCAGCTGGTGGTCAATCTGGTGAACAACGCCATCACCTATACGCCCGCAGGCTCGCATATCATGATTTCGATTAGCGTCGACGATGGACGCGTGGCGTGCTCGGTGGCCGATGACGGCCCGGGCATTGCGCCCGAGGACCGCGAGCGAATCTTTGAGTCGTTCTACACCGCCAACCACGGTCTTGCCGACAGCCATCGCAGCGTGGGTCTGGGTCTTTCGCTCTGCCGCTCCATTGCGCTGGCGCATGGCGGTAGCATAGAGGTTGCCGCGGCGGACCCGCACGGCTCGGTCTTTACGATTGAGCTTCCCGTCGCCGATGTTTCGTTTGATAAGGAGTAGCGCTGTGCCGAACTCTGCCGTAAAACCGCTCATCTTGGTCGTTGAGGACGATCCCGCCGTCCGCAACCTTATTGTTGCCGCGCTCGAGGCGCACGGCTTGCGCCATATGGCCGTGGAGACCGCCCATGCCGCCATCGCCGCCGCCTCATCGCAGGCACCGAGCATCGTGCTGCTCGATCTGGGCCTGCCCGATATGGACGGCGTCAAGGTGGTGGAGTCGGTGCGCGCATGGTCGGGCATGCCGATCATCGTGGTCTCGGCGCGCAGCGAGGACGGGGATAAGATTCGCGCGCTCGATGCCGGCGCCGATGACTACCTGACCAAGCCGTTTTCGGTCGAGGAACTGCTTGCACGCATTCGCACGACGCTCAGGCGCCTTTCGTATGCGCAAACGGGTGGTGTTGCCTCCGAGGGCTCGTTCGATACCGGTGAGCTGCATATCGACTTTGATGCCGGCATTGCCACGATGGATGGCGAGGAGCTGCATCTGACGCCGATTGAGTACAAGCTCTTGTGCCTGCTGGCACATAACGCCGACAAGGTACTAACGCACCAGTTTATCCTGCACGAGATTTGGGGCACGGCAACTAAGAGCGACCTGGCGAGCCTGCGCGTCTTTATGGGCACGCTGCGCAAGAAGATCGAGTCCGACCCCGCGCACCCGCGCTATATCCAGACGCACGTGGGTATTGGTTACCGATTGGTCATCCAGGGATAGGTCGGCATCCGCCATCCCAATATGAGTTGCGGTGAAATACGGTCTAAATTTACCTAATTCCAGGCAAAACAGTCCGTATTCCACCGCAACGTTGTCTATTTATCCTTGGGCTTGCTGGCGTAGAACTTCTTCTTTTTGGGCTTGCCGGCAGGAGAGGGTTTGCCGGCAAAGTTCGACTTGCCGTTGCCGGCCTGCGCGTGCGCGGGTACTGCCGCACGGGGCTTGCGGGCCTCGGGGTTGCGCAGCTCCTCGGTTCGCTCGGCAATCTCCTCGGCGCTAAAGCCGACCTCGGCCATGGCGTCCTCGATGGGCAGGCGACGCACGATATAGCAATGGTGCACCTTCTGGTTGCGCGCGAAGTCCTCGGGGATGGTCTGTGCCGTAATGTCCTCCAGCACCACGCCCGCGCGTGCGAGCTTGCGCGTTTCGGGGCGGAAGCCGCGCAGGTTGCAGCTAAAGATGGCATGGCCGCCCTGCGCGAGCAGGCGCGATACGCCGGCCAAAAGCTCGACATGGTCGCGCTGAACATCCCAGGTGCGACGGCCCATCTTGGACGAGTTCGAGAACGTGGGCGGGTCGACAAAGATCAGGTCCCAGCGGTTGCGCGTCTGGCGCTGGTCACGAATCCAGGCGAGCACGTCGTCGCGCACAAAGTGATGCTGCGGCCCCACAAAGCCGTTCTGACGCATATTGCGCTCGGCCCAGTCCAGGTAGGTGTTGGAAAGATCGACCGTCACGGTTTCCTCGACGCCGCCGTCTGCCGCATAGCAGGTGGCGGTGCCGGTGTAGGCAAACAGGTTGAGGAAGCGGCGCGCCTGCTTGGCGTGCTCGCGCACTAGGTTGCGGGTGACGCGGTGATCCAGGAAGATGCCCACATCCAGATAGTCGTCAAAGTTGACGGCAAAGGTGAGCCCGCCCTCTTCGATGAGCGGCAGGCGACGGCGCGCGATGTTGGCGCGTTCTCCCGATCCGCCCTTGCCGGCGCCCTGCTTGCCGTACTGCGAGCCGCCGCGCGAACGCATGCGGGCCTTGGCGTGCACGTGCTCGGCCGGAACATCAAGAATGCGCGGCGCGATGGCCAAGATGTCGAGCATGCGGGCCTGGGCAAGCGCGGGGTCGATGGTCTTGGGCGCGGCGTATTCGGCGATGACGAGCCAGCGTCCCGGCGTCTGCGGGCAGCCCTCGTACAGATCGATGGCGGCGGAGTAATCGGGCAGGTCGGCATCGTAGACGCGGTAGCAGCTCACGCCCTCGCGCTTGGCCCACTTGCGGCGCAGACGGGCATTCTTGCGCAGGCGGTTGGCGAACTGCTCGGACTCCGGGATGAGCACGGGCAGCGGCTTGCCGTCGCCCAGGTCGAGCATGGCGGCAGGCTCGGGCATGGCGGGGGCTTCGTCGCTGATGACGTCGTCGGCGCCCGCAGTCTCGCCCTCAGCATCCGCGCTGGTCGCAGCCTCAAACGCTGCGGCGGCGTGGTCGAGCGAAGGCCAGACTTCGACGGTCGCCTCCTCGTTGTTGGGCATGACGGCAATCGAGCGCTCGGGCTCGGCGTGGAGCGCGCGGGCCAGCAATCCGTCGCGGGTGAGTGCGGCGACCGGCGCCGCGGCAAGCTCGGGCGCGCGGCGCAGCTCGCCGACCAGCGTCATGGCGTCGTGCATGAGCGAAAGCGGTGTCTCGGTCGTATCCGCGATCACGGCGGCACCGGCGACGGCGCCCGCGTGGTCCAGCACGGTGGCGGACTTGGCGGCGCAAAAATCGACAAAGCGCTTGTAGCCGGCGCACTTGACCATGCGCTCAGCGGTCTTGCGGGCGGCGGGGTCAACATCCACGGCCACGATGCGTGCCTGGCGCTCGCGTGCTGCCGCCTCGCGCTCGCGTGCCTCGGTAAGCAGCTGCTCCCACAGGGCGGCGTCGTGCAGCTGCCAGCCCTCAAAGCCCCAGCGCTCGCGGGCGGCGCCCGGTGCACGGTCAGTCAGGATATTCACGGCCTCCAGCAGCAGGCCGCCGCCGGCGCACGAGGCGTCGATCAGCGTGGGCAGAGCCTCGTTCTCGTAATCGTCGGCCGTCAGCTCGCGCTCGCACAGCATGGTCCAGCCGACCTGCGAAAGCACCAGGGCGGCGTAGTCGGGGCGCAGCACGTGCGTACCCTCGCCGGCGCGGGTCGCCGCGGGCGGCAGGCGCTTGAACAGCGGGTCGCCCGAAAGATCCAGGCTGATGCTCGCGCGGCGCTGGCGCAGCGAAAGCAACAGGTGAACGTCGGGATCGGCAGCGTCGACATCGGCGCGACGGCCCGTGGTCTCGGCCAGACGGTCGCACAGCGCGTCCTTGGCGCGCAGGGCCGAGAAGCGCGTGTTGCGCAGCTGCTCGGTCACGCCGCGGGCGGTGATGGCGATGGTGGCGCCGGGGCGGATGATGGTCTCCCAGGTGATGTCGTAAACGCTATCGTACAGCTCGTCGGCATCCTGCGCCTCAAAGCGCCCGAGCACCGCAAACACGCGGCTCGCTAGGCGCGACCACAGACAGGCGCGGTAGCCTTCTTCGAGCTCGCCCTCAAATGTAGCGCGGCCCTTCAGCCGGCGAACATGCGAAAGCCCGAGGCGTTTAAGCTCATCGGCGAGTGCGGACTCAAAGCCCTCGGGGCAGCTTGCGTAAAATTCCATGGGTGACCTCTCTGGTTGCGTCGCTCCATTATATGATGGATGCTTCGTTTGCCCTTATCCTCGAAAGGAACCCATATGATTGATGCGTGTCCCGAACCCGCTGTGCTCTTTTTTGACGTGGACGGCACGCTGACGTCGTTCGATCCCGACAACATGACCGACAAGGACTTTTCGGCGGTTCACCCCTCGCAGACGGTCGTCGAGGCGTTTCATCGTCTGCGCGACGCGGGACACCAGGCATTTATCTGCACGGGTCGTCCCCTGTGGCTCATCGCGGACAGCTTGCGTGCGCTCGACCCCGCGGGCATCGTTGCCATGGCAGGCGCCACGCTCGAGGTCGAGGGCCGCGTGGTGCATGAGGACTGCTTTGACGAAGACATTGTTGCGGAGCTCGCTCGCCGTATGGTCGCGGCAGGGATTGAAGCCTTTTTCGAGACCAACGTGGCTACTTTTGCCCTGGAACCCGCGGGCGTTGAGCAGTCGTCTCTGATCGGCACTTCTGTGGTGCACAGCACCGAGGAAATGCGCGTCGACGGCCGTCTGCGCGTGGGCAAGGTAGGCATCGTCGCGAGCGACCTGGCTCGCGTAGCCAACGATGATGGCTTTATCGATCGCGAGTTTGAGCTGTGCAACACCGGTGGTCAGAATCGCGAGCTGAGCCCCAAGGGCATCGACAAGGGCGTGGGCGTGGCGCGAGCGCTGGCGTATCTGGGCCGTGAGGGAAATGCGCGCACCTTTGGCTTTGGCGATTCGGGTAACGACCTGGGCATGCTCGCTGCGGTCGAGACGGCTGTCGCCATGGGCAACGCCATGCCCGAGGTCAAGGCGGTCGCCGACTACGTGACCGACGATGTCGCACACGACGGCACCGTCACAGCGATGCAGCATTTCGGCCTCATCTAATGAATCCCGCGTTCTGACGTTTGCTCAAACTGCGACTCTTTGCTTTTGCATGCTCAATCGATTTATCAATCCAAACACTGAGGTGTTTATACCGTTCGCCGAGAAGATAAAAAACCGCAGCTCACGCCTTGATAAACGTAGGTAAAGTGTTTAGCAGTTTATCGGTCGTATGCTAACGAAAGGAATCAGGCAGATGGCAATCAAGGTGTTCGCTGACGGTGCAAACCTCGAAGGCATGCTCGACATGTACGAGAACGGCAACGTTCAGGGTTTCACGACCAACCCGTCCCTTATGAAGAAGGGCGGCGTGATGGATTACCGCGCGTTTGCCAAGGAGGTCCTGACCCATATCACCGATGTGTCCGTCTCGTTTGAGGTCTTTGCCGACGACGTCGAGACCATGGAGGTCGAGGCCCGCGAGATCGCTACCTGGGCCGAGAACGTCTACGTCAAAATTCCGTGCGTGACCACCAAGGGCGAGTCCACCGCTGAGCTGGTCCGCAAGCTTTCGGCCGACGGTATCAGGGTCAACGTCACTACCATCTTTACGCCTACGCAGGTCGATGAGATGGTCGAGGCCGTTGACGCCGAGACGCCGTCCATCATCTCGCTCTTTGCCGGCCGCATTGCCGATACCGGCGTCGATCCCATTCCGTTTGTGACGGAGTCGGTTAAGAAGGCCGCCGTCAAGCCCAACTGCGAGGTCCTGTGGGCATCCACGCGCGAGCTCATCAACATCTATCAGGCCGAAGCCTGCGGTTGCCAGATTATTACGGTGCCCAACAGCATCCTGGCCAAGCGCAAGAACATCGGCCGTGACCCGTACGAGGTCTCGCTCGACACCGTGCGCGGCTTTGCCAAGGATATCGCCTTGCTCGGTTTCCATATCCTGCCGTAGCGCGAACACTGGCTACGCCGCGGGTTGTTCGCCCCGGCCTTTCCTTTCCCTATCGCTCACGCGCTTCGCGAGGGTCGCGCTAGGCAAAGGAAAGGCCGGGGCTGCCGACACGAACTTGCCGGTAGGCTGGTGATTGGCTTCCATATTCTGCCGTGGACAAAGGTATCCCCGCCTGCGCCGTGCAAAATTGAGAGTATTCAGCAAGGTAAAGGCTTTTACCAGCTAGCTGAAGCACGGAACAGCCCCCGTTTTGGCTCTGACGACGCTAAAACGGGGGCTGTTTGTGACTTTATTGCCTCTGGGGGGCATCCGGAACGGCGGAATTTGCAGAATACTCGCGATTCTGCACGTCGCGAGAGGGGGGACCCTTGCTTTAGGCGGTTTACTTCCCCTGCACCATGGTGAGGGAGATCTTTTTGCGGTCGCGATCGACCTTTTCGACCAACACCCTGACCGTGTCGCCGACGCGCACCACGTCGCTCGGTTGCTTGACGAAGCGGTTGGCCAGTTTGGAGATGTGCACGAGGCCGTCCTGGTGCACGCCCACGTCGACGAAGGCACCAAAGTCGACGACGTTGCGCACCGTGCCCTTGAGTTCCATGCCGGGCTCCAGGTCATCGATGGAAAGTGCTGAGCGGCTAAAGACCACCTCGGGCGCGTCGTCTCGCGGATCGCGGCCGGGCTTCTTGAGCTCGTTGACAATGTCGATGAGCGTCAGGGTGCCGCAGTCCAGGTCGCTTGCCAGCGCCGAGATGCTGCCCAGACGGCGCTCGATGTCGGGCACGCCGCCACGGCTGAGCTCACTGGCCGCCACACCTGCGCGCTCCAGGACGGCCGTGGCCACCTCGTAGCTTTCGGGGTGGACGCTCGTGGCGTCGAGCGGGTTCTTGCCGCCGCTGATGCGCAGGAAACCCGCGGCGTTGAGGTATGCCTTGGGTCCCAGCTTGGGGACCTTCTTGAGCTGGCGGCGATCGGTGAAGGCACCGTTTTCCTCGCGGTAGGCCACGATGTTCTTGGCCACGCTCGGCGTGATGCCCGATACGTATCCCAGCAGGCTCGCGCTCGCGGTGTTTACATCGACGCCCACACGGTTGACGACGTCCTCCACCACGTGGCCCAGCGTGCGCGAGAGCTCGGCCTGGTCAAGGTCGTGCTGGTACTGGCCCACGCCGATGGACTGGGGCGGAATCTTGACGAGCTCTGCCAGCGGGTCTTGCAGGCGACGGCCCAGGCTCATGGCGCCACGCACGGTGACGTCCAGGTCGGGGTATTCCTGGCTGGCGAGCTCGGAGGCGGAGTACACCGACGCGCCGGCCTCGTTGACGATGGCGTATCGCAGCCCAGGCGCCTGCTCGGCGATGAACTCCGAGACGACTTCCTCGGTCTCACGGCTGGCGGTGCCGTTGCCGATGACGATGGTGTTGACGTCGTCCTTCTTGACGAGGCGGGCGAGCTCGCGCTTAGTGCCGGCGACGTCGTGGCGCGGTTTGGTGGGGTAGACCACGCCGTGGTCGAGCAGCTTGCCGGTCTCGTCCATGACGGCGACCTTGCAGCCGGTGCGGTAGCCCGGATCGAGCGCGAGCACGCGGGCACCGCGCACGGGGCGTGCAGAGAGCAGGCCCTCGAGATTCTTGGCAAAGACGTTGATGGCCTCGGTCTGGGCGCGAACGGTGAGTTTGGCGCGGGCCTCGCGCTCCAGCGAGGGGGCCATGAGGCGCTTGTAGCCGTCGGCGATGGCGGCATCGAAGATGGGAGCAAACACGCCCTGACGACGGGGCCAACGGCTTCCAAGGCGTGCCGTGGCGTCGGCGCTGTCGACGTTCACACGCACGCGGAGCTTGCCCTCGCGTTCACCGCGGTCGATAGCCAGCACACGGTGGTTGGGGATGCGGCGCAGCGGCTCATCATAGCTGTAGTACGGCTCGTAGGGAGTCTTCTCGGTGGGATCGGTGGCCTCGACGACGATATCGGCGGTGTTTTGCGTAAAGGCGCGCAGGTCGGCGACGTTCTCGGGGTCCTCGGCTACCGTCTCAGCCACGATGTCCGCTGCGCCGGCAAGCGCCTTCTCGGGCGTGTCGAAGCCGGCTTCCTCGTTGACGTATGCCGCGGCGGCGTCGAGCGCGCTGCCCTTGGCGGATGCCTGCATGATGATCATGTTAGCAAGCGGCTCCAGGCCGGCTTCGCGGGCCTTCTGCGCGCGGGTCATGCGCTTTTTTCGGTAGGGCTTGTAGAGGTCCTCGACACGCTGGAGCTGCGTGGCCTCGCGAATCTGCTGCTCGAGCTCGGGCGTGAGTTTGCCCTGGGCGTCGATGAGCAGGATGACGTCCTCCTTGCGCTGCTCAAGATTGCGCAGGTAGGACAGGCGCTCGTCGAGTGCGCGCAGGGCAACGTCGTCCATGCCGCCCGTTGCTTCCTTGCGATAGCGCGAGATAAAGGGGATGGTGTTGCCCTCGTCGATGAGCTTGACGGCTGCCTCGATGTTGGCGGCCTTAAGGTTGAGCTCGCGGGCAAGCTGGGCGATAAGATCCATGGGACTCCTTGCGTTTAAGGTGCGTTTGCAGCACAGGGCTACCAAGGATACCATCCGTCCCAAAAGACTGTTTTGGAGCCGCGCCACGAAAACGGCCTATCTACTACGTTTTACCCGTAGGGGCTGACCATACCTGGGTTTTCCGAAAGTCGGCAAGCCGTTTACCTGCGGTTTTTATCTCGCGAAATTCGGCATGCTTGAGGGTGATCGGTTAAACGTAGTAGATAGGCCCATTTCGTGGCGAACGAATCAAGCCGAGGTGCAAAATAGCCCCCGTCCTAGAAAAATCATCTGATAGAGTTGACCCCGCATGATTTACAAGACGCTATGCGCCACCTATTCTTTTGCCATTTGGGGGATTGAACTTGTGAATACTTCTGTCGCCAAGAAGGCCAGCCAGGCGGTGCGCCTGCTCATGATGGTACTCACGGCAGTTCTCATCTTCTTTTTCATCAATGTTATGCTGCTCGTCTCCGATATCCAGGGCACGGCGCGCGTGGTCAACTACGCCGGTCTGGTGCGCGGTACCACGCAGCGAATCGTTAAGCTCGAGGACGCGGGCCAGCCTCAAGATGACCTGCTCAAAGCCGTGGATTCATACATCAACGGTTTGCGTTACGGAAGTGACGACCTCAACCTCGTCCGTCTCGACGACGACGAGTATCAGGCAAAAATGACCGAGCTTGCTAATTATTTTGATGAGCTTTGCACCGAGATCATCCGCGTGCGCGAAGTCGGCTATGAGAACACCGACATCATCTCTATGAGCGAGGAGTTCTTTGGCATTTGCGACGATACTACGCGACTCGCAGAGGACTACTCTCAGGAGAAGGCGTCGGCGCTCAACTATCTCGAGGGCTTGGTGATCATCGACATCATGGGATTGGTGGCGGCCTTTGCGGTCGAGCTTGTTCGCGCGGTGCGAACTGCCGCGCTCAATCGCGAACTGCAGAGCAAAGTCTATCTCGACGGAGCCACGGGACTGCCCAACAAGAACAAGTGCGAGGAGATCTTGGGGCAGGAGCAGTCTGTCTCCGCGGAGGCGCCCGTTGCGGTGTGCGTTTTCGACCTTAACAATCTGCATGCGGTCAATAACAGCTTTGGTCACGAGAAGGGCGACGAATACATCCGCTCTTTTGCCCGGCAGCTGGGGCGTGTGTCGTCCGAGACCTGCTTCGTGGGTCGCGACGGCGGCGATGAGTTTATCGCGGTGCTGTGGGATGCCGATCGAGCTGCCGTGGAGTCCTGTCTCGCTCGGGTTCGTGCGAACGTGAACGAGTATTCCGAGGCTCACCCCGACATGCCTATTAGCTATGCGGTGGGCTATGCGCTTTCCAGTGATTTTGATGAACCGCCTACGATGCGCGAGCTCTTTTCCCAAGCCGACAAAAACATGTACATCGACAAGAACCGCGTAAAGACAGCCGAGGCAGCTGGGCCGCAACGCGAGGAGCGGTAAGCCTGTAACAGAGGGTATAGAAAAGCCTCCGCAGCTCGTGTGGCTGCGGAGGCTTTATTCGTTGCGGCGCATTGTGTTTGGGTCGTTGAGATGAGTCGATTTGCCCCGAAAGAGGAGGGCATTGACCTTAGGGTCATGCCCGACGAATGAGCGGCAAATCGGCCATCTCGGCGGGCCGAACTACTCCAGCTCAAACGCTCCGGTATAGAGCTGGTAGTAATACCCGCGCTTGGCGATCAGCTCGTCGTGGTTGCCGCGCTCGATGATGCGGCCGTGGTCCAGACAGATGATCGCGTCGGAGTTGCGCACGGTGGACAGGCGGTGCGCGATGACAAACGTCGTGCGACCCTCCATGAGCTTGTCCATGCCCGCTTGCACGATGGCCTCGGTGCGGGTGTCGATGGAGCTGGTGGCCTCGTCCAGAATCATCGCCGGCGGATCGGCGACGGCGGCGCGTGCGATCGAGATCAGCTGGCGCTGGCCCTGCGACAGCTGGGCGCCGTTGCCGGTGAGCATCGTGTCGTAGCCGTCGGGCAGTCGGGTGATAAAGTCGTCCGCGCCCGCGAGCTTTGCTGCCGCGATGCACTCCTCGTCGGTGGCATCCAGATTGCCGTAGCGGATGTTATCCATCACGGTGCCGGTGAACAGGTTTACGTCCTGCAGCACCACGCCCAGCGAGCGGCGCAGGTCTGCCTTGCGGATCTTGTTGACGTTGATGCCGTCGTAGCGAATCTTGCCGTCGGCGATGTCATAGAAGCGGTTGATGAGGTTGGTGATGGTCGTCTTGCCGGCACCGGTGGCACCGACAAACGCGACCTTCTGGCCCGGCTTAGCAAACACGGACACGCCGTGCAGCACCTCGTGGTCGGGCGTGTAGCCAAAGTCGACGTTGTCCATGACCAGGTCGCCGCGCAGCGGTACGTACTCGATCTCGCCGGTTGCGCGGTGCGGATGCTTCCATGCCCACATGCCGGTGTGGTGGTCGGCCTCCTCGAGCTGCCAGGTATCGGGGTTCACCTGCGCGTTGACGAGCGTCACATAGCCTTCGTCGGCTTCGGGCTTCTCGTCGATGAGTTCAAAGATGCGGTCGGCGCCGGCGAGGCCCATGACCACGGCGTTGATCTGCTGCGAGATTTGGCCGATCTGCCCGCAGAACTGCTTGGTCATGTTGAGGAACGGCACTACGACGGCGATGGACAGCGTCATGCCCGAGATGCTCAGGTTAGGCACGCCCAGCGCCAGGAAAATGCCGCCCGCCAGTGCGACCAGCACGTAGAGCAGGTTGCCCAGGTTCATAAGGATAGGCATGAGGATGTTGGCGTACATGTTGGCCTTCTGCGAGACCTCGAAGAGCTTTTCGTTGCGCTCGTCAAAATCGGCCTCGGCGGCAGACTCGTGGCAGAATGCCTTGACGACCTTCTGGCCGTTCATGACTTCCTCGATATGGCCCTCGACCACGCCGAGCTCGGACTGCTGCGCAATAAAGAAACGCGCGGAGTTGGAGCCGAGCAGCTTGGTCATAAAGGTCATAAAGACGACGCCGGCCACAATGACCAGGCACATCCACACGCTGTAGTACAGCATGATAAAGAATACCGTGACGATGACGATGGTCGTCATGAGCAGGTTGGGCAGCGACTGGCTGATCATCTGGCGCAGCGTGTCGATGTCGTTGGTGTAGTGGCTCATGATGTCGCCGCGCTGGTGCGTGTCGAAGTAGCGAATCGGCAGGTCCTGCATGCGGTTGAACATCTTCTCGCGCAGCTTCTCGAGCGAGCCCTGCGTGACGATGGCCATGGCGCGGTTCCAGAAGAGCGAAGACAGGATGCCGACGCCGTAGATGCAGGCGAGGGTAGTCACGAGCTGTGCGATCTTGGGCTGTGCGGCTTCCCAATCGCCCGACTGCCACGATTCGCTAATAATCTGCAGGGCGCTCTGAAGGAAGGTCGCGCCGATGGAGTTGATGATGGCGCAGAGCACCACGCCGACGACGACGAGGGGCAAAAGCACGGGGTAGAAGCCAAAGAGCGTCTTGATGAGGCGCGACATGGTGCCGCCCTTGCGGTTGAGCGCGCGCTCGGCGGTCGTTGCCTTACTCATGTGCCTCGCCTCCTTCCTGGGTCTGAGCCTGCGTTGCGGATGCCTCGGTGTCGGCCTCGACGGCCCCTTCGCCCTCGGCAGACATCTTGTTTTGCGAGGTAAAGGTCTCGCGGTAGATCTCGCTCGTCTTAAGCAGCTCGTCATGGTTGCCGATCTGCGCGATGCGGCCGCCCTCCATGACGATGATGCGGTCTGCATCCTGTACGGAGCTAATGCGCTGGGCGATGATGAGCTTGGTCGTGTTGGGCAGATAGCTTGCCAACCCCGCGCGAATCTTGGCGTCGGTCTTGGTGTCGACGGCGCTGGTGGAGTCGTCCAGGATCAAGATCTTGGGGCGACGCAGCAGGGCACGCGCAATGCACAGGCGCTGCTTCTGACCGCCGGAAACATTGGAGCCGCCCTGCTCGATCCAGGTGTCGTAACCCTTGGGGAAGCCGTCGACAAACTCATCGGCGCAGGCCAGATGTGCCGCCTCGCGGACTTCCTCGTCGGTGGCGTTCGGGTCGCCCCAGCGCAGGTTCTCGGCGATGGTGCCGCTAAACAGCACGTTTTTCTGTAGCACCATGGCCACTTGGTGACGCAGTGCGTCCAGGTCGTAGTCGCGCACGTCCATGCCGCCCACGCGCACGGTGCCTTCGGTGGCGTCGTACAGGCGGGCGATGAGGTTTACGAGCGTGGACTTGGCCGAGCCGGTGCCGCCGATGATGCCGATGGTCTCGCCGCTCTTAATGTGCAGGTCGATATCGTCGAGTGCCTGGCGCTTTGCATGCGCGGAATACTTAAAGCTCACGTGGTCAAAGTCGATGGAACCGTCGGCGACCTCGAGCACGGGCTCGGCGGGATCGGCGATCGTGGGCTCGGCGGCCAGCACCTCGGTAATGCGGTGCGCCGATTCGTCGGCCATGGTCACCATGACAAAGATCATCGACAGCTGCATCAGACTCATAAGGATCTGGAAGCCATAAGTAAAGATCGAGGAGAGCTGGCCCACGTCGAACAGCGTGCCCTGGCTCGTGATGATGAGCTTGGAGCCCAGGTAGATGATGACGACAAATGCGCCGTTGACGCAGATGTTCATCATGGGGTTGTTAAAGGCGAGCAGCTTCTCGGCGCGGGTGAAGTCCATCTGGACGTCGCGCGCGGCGGTCGCGAATTTCTCCTTCTCAAAGTCTTCGCGCACATAGCTCTTGACCACGCGCATGCCGGTGACGTTTTCCTCGACGGACTCGTTAAGGGCGTCGTACTTGTGGAACACGCGCGAGAAGATGGGGCGTACCTTAAAGATGATAAAGAACAGTCCAAAGCCCAGCAGCGGAATGATGACCAGGTAGACCATGGCGACGCTGCCGCCCATGATAAATGCCATGGTAAAGGCGAAGATCAATACCAGCGGCGCGCGCACGGCGATACGGATGATCATCATAAAGGCCTGCTGCACGTTGTTGATGTCAGTGGTCAGACGCGTGACGAGCGAGGAGCTCGAGAACTCATCGATGTTGGCAAAGCTGAACGTCTGGATCTTGTAGAACAGGTCGTGACGCAGGTTCTTGGCGAAGCCGCAACTCGCATGGCTGCAGGTGACGCCGGCAGCGGCACCAAAAGCAAGCGACGTCAGCGCGATGAGCACCAAAAAGCCTGCGGTGGGAAGCATCTCGGCTACGGTGGTACCGTCTTTGATGGCGTCGATCAGGTTGGCGGTGATAAATGGAATCAGCATCTCGCAGAGCACCTCGCCAAGCACGAGCAATGGCGTGGCAACAGCGACTTTCATATAGTCGCGGATGCTGCCCATGAGGGTTTTAATCATCCAGTTCCTCCCAGGTTACACGGATTTTCTCGAGCATTTCGGCGAGCTGCTCGCGCTCGTCGTGAGTGAGGGCACTAAAGGCCCGTTCTCTAAAGCGGATGCGGGCCGCCTGGTCGATGCGGGCGTTTTCCCGGCCGGTTTCGGTCAGGCGAATGGTGAGTTGCCGTCGATCCTTGGGGTTACGGCTGCGCTCGATGAGGCCGTTGACCTCGAGCTTGGACAGGATCTCGGAAAGCGACCCCGGCTTGAGGTCAAAGTGCATGCCGAGTTCCTGCTGCGACATCTCGCCGCCGGGCTGCTTGGCCAGCAGGCAGATGATGGGCGCCTTGCCGGACACGCCTCCGCCATGAAAATGCATGTAATGGCCGCAAAAACCCAGGCCGCTCAGGATGCGCTTGGCGAGTTTGTCTTCGGCGCTGACCGCTTCGGGTATGTCTACCGGTTGCGACGGGTCACCGCCGGGCTCGTGCGAACAAAGGTTAAGAGGTTCATCGCACATGAATTAGTGTTGCTCCTTTCTTTAGTTAGGTAGTGGAATTGTTTTGTGCCTAACCAATTTAGGAGCGTGAGAAATCAATGTCAAGGTACCAAACTTATTAAGTTACGGCGTTTTGCCAAACGCCGTAACCGCTCGACGCTGCAAACCCGCCAGAGCGGCAATCTGCCTTTCAACTTCGGCGGCATGACCAGAAGGTCAATGCCGCCTCGTTTCAAGGCACCTTGCTCGCTCTGGCGGGTTTTCGCTGACTTCGCCAAAACATCGGCGTTGCCTTGATTCAAACTTGCCAAAAGGTAGTCGTTGGGGGACGTTCTTGTTTGACTAGTCGTTTAAGAACGTCCCCAACGACTACTTGGGGACGGAGGAAAAGGGATCATTTTCCGAAACCTTTCCGCAACAATCTGCTCTTCGCACTGCTCGACTCCGCTCGCAACGTCCCCTGCGCTACACTTAGTTGCACTGTGGCGCCGTTGCGCCGCGCCCGATCCAAGGGGGGCACTCATGAAGAATACTCAGCTGCTGCTGATTAACGATATGTGCGGCTACGGCAAGGTCGCGCTTTCCGCCATGCTGCCGGTGCTGTCGCACATGGGTTACCGTATCCATAATCTGCCGACGGCACTTGTGTCCGATACGCTCAACTACCCCAAGTTCTACATCCACGACACCACCGAGTACGTGCGTCAGAGTCTTGCCATCTGGGAAGAGCTCGGCTTTGAGTTCGACGCCATCTCGACCGGCTTTATCGTGACCGAGGAAGAGACGCGCATCATCTCGGACTTTTGCCACCGCCGTGCGCAAAAGGGCACCAAGGTGTTCGTCGACCCCATCATGGGCGACAACGGCAAGCTCTATGCGGGCGTGCCCGAGTCCACGATTGGCCTTATGCGGCACCTGCTCGAGTGCGCCGACTACGCGGTTCCCAACTACACCGAGGCCTGTTTGCTCACCGACACGCCTATCGTCGAGCAAATCACGCCCGATGAGGCCCGCGCCCTTGTGGACGCCGTGCGCGAGCTGGGTGCCAAGTCGGTGGTCATTACGAGCGCCGTAGTCAATGGCACGAACGCGGTTATCGGTTACGACCATGTGGCGGGGGAGTACTTTACGATTCCCTTTGAGCTCATTCCGGTCTATTTCCCGGGCACGGGCGACACGTTCTCGGCGGTGCTCGTCGGCCGCGTTATGGCCGGTTGGAGCCTGCAGCGTGCGACGAGCGATGCCATGCGCGTGGTAGCGGAGCTTATCGAGCGCAATGCCGACCAAGAGGACAAGTCGGCCGGCCTTCCCATCGAGGCCTGCCTGGATGTGGTTGACCATGAGTAACGCCGACGAGAGCAGCACCGAGGCAGCGGGCGAGAACAGGCCGCTCGGCGCGCCGCGTGGCAAGCGTCCGCGTATCCGTATTAGCTGCGTGGACCAGCTGGGTGCGTGCCGTTGTCACCACGGGCACAAGCCGGGCGATGTCTTCGACTTCGATCGCGATCGCGGCAAGATGTGCGCCATGGCCTGCCACGTGGGCTTTCCCTATATCGATATCCTGCGCTATGGCGGAACCGTGCCTGGCAACGAGCCCGGCACGGCAAAGTTCTGCTGCCCCGAAGTCGATACACTGAACGTCTGGCTTGCCAAGATCGTTGACGAGTAGTCGAGCGTGGATTTTCTCCCGGTTAGAGTGCACTTGAACGCTCAAAGTGGGAGAAAATCCACGCTCATTTTTCATGCGGGAGATTATCCACGCTCATTTCGCGCCGAAGGCGTGGTCTGCGACCTCGCTTGCCTACAGCTGCTCGAGCATAGCGGTGCAACCGGCGAGTACATCGCGGTAGGTGG
>ERZ1106954.442-NODE-442-length-35953-cov-5.813026_pt1 | contig 35953 bp, 44 predicted proteins | sample MGYA00403678_ERZ1106954 | MGnify/ENA primary metagenome ERZ1106954 (study PRJEB35170, sample SAMEA104062445) | human gut metagenome | biome: human gut; feature: human-associated habitat; material: faeces | place: Denmark | collected 2012-08-20 ... | reverse complement strand
CATATCATCTACATATGAAAACATATCAAAAACATATGATGAACATATGGAAAATGAAAATGAAGATGAAAATATAAATAATAATAATATAAATAATAATAAAAACAATAATAATATCTTATCTAATCTAATTACAGAAGAAACAGAACAAAAAGATGAGATGAGATATGATGAGATTTTTAAACAAAATATTGAATATGATATTTTAGTGCAAGATATTAAGAATAAGGAACTAATAAAAAATATTACTGATATTGCAGTTGAAACTCTAAATACATCCAAAAAAGAAATATATATAAATAGTGAGCCAAAAGCAATAGAAGTAGTACGAAGTCAACTACTAAAACTAAATCCTATGCATATTCAATATATTATAAATTGCTTACAGCAGAATACGAAAGATGTAAAAAATATTAAATCGTATATTCTAACAAGTTTATACAATGCAGTAAATACAATGGAAATTGATACAACATTGCAAGTTGCAAAAATGATGAATAATTAAACCTTTACTAAAATTCTAAATAGTAAAGGTTATTTTTAGGAGGTAAAAAATTATGATATGTAAAAAAATTGATTTTATAGATATAGAATTAGAAGAAACAGTAAAGGGATATATAATAATAGCAGAAGATGAAATTGTAGTGATATTTGAGGGGTATAACAAGAAAGGATTTAAGAAATTTAACAATGTTGAAGAAATTGCACAGGAATTGATACACACAATGGAAAAATTAAGTATAACAGAAGAAATGTTAGACGAGGAAATAGAAAAAAATGAGGAATATGAAGAAATATTAAATAATGTATTTGAAAATAAATAGCTGGAGGTGTATATGTATAATTCCAAAATTATTCATATAGTTGAGGAACATTTATATACCTATTATTCGACAGATATTGAGATTAGAGATATTAAAGAAAAGTATTCTATTACAGATAAAGATATAAATTCTTGGATTAAGAGTAATGGCAAAATAAATAGAGGTGTTGAAATAATGGCTTTGAAAAATATTGAAATGCAAGACGAAATAAATAATAAAATTCGATGGAAATTGCTTATTGATAAAATATTAGAATATTATAAAAAGAATGAGCCAGATAAATACTTATATATAAAATTAAGGTATTTCGATAAATGTTCAACAACAAAAATAGAAAATAAAATGGCAATATGTCGAGCAACACAAGCTAGGTTAAAATCAGACATAGTATATTATATAGCATTATTTGCAGTAAAAGAAGATTTGATAAAAATGCAGATTGTTTAAACAAATTGTTTAAACAAAATGTTAGAACAAAATTTGAAAAATATATGCTATAATAAGTATAGTGGAAGTTCAGAGAGTGAGCTTCCACTAATTTTTTATAAAAAATATCAAATTGGTTAGACTTTTATATATAGTACCTATTATAATATATATAGATACTGGTATTAAGGTCTATTCACTTTTGGGAAAGGAGTAAAAAGTGAGTAGAAAAGAAAATTTAAGTAAAGCAAAAGAAATATACGAAAATGTAATGAAAGAAATTAGTAGTGATAAAAACAAATGGAAAGAGTTTTTAGAGTTTTCATCAAAGTTTTATAAGTATTCTTTCACAGAAAATCTACTAATGTTTGGACAAGATAAAGATATAACTATGTGTGCAACATTGGAAGAATGGAACTCAATTGGTAGGTGGATTAAGCCTCATTCAACAAGTCTAAAAATATTAAGAGATACAGATAATGATATTCTATTGGACTATGTTTTTGATGTAAAAGATACTTATGCAAGACGAGATATACCAAATGCATATACAGACCAAAAACTACAAATTTTCAAATGGAAAGCAACAGAACAAGAGGCTATTCAAATATTAAAAGATTACTTACATTATGAAGATGTAGAAAAATTAGAAAACATAGTTGAACAATATATTGCAAAAGAACTAGATAATAGCGAATTATTACTTAATTTAAGTGATGAAGAAGAAATGCAAGTATTAAAGCCAGAATTTTTAGAAATTCTTGCAAAAAGTACAACATATCAAGTAGCAAGTAGATGTGGAATAAAAATATCAGATACAAATGAGTTATTTACAGACTATGAGGCAATGGCAAATCCTATTGCAATAAACATATTAGGAAATTGTGTAAGTCATTGTTCATCAGAGTTATTAAAAATAATTGAATATAAAATTAAACAAATAAAAAAGGAGGAATTAAAATATGGCACTAGGCAAATATGGAATAATAATCAAGAGAAATCTAAAAGAATTATACCCAATGAGGTACAGCGAACTAACAATACAAACAACATTGATGGAGAAATTAGAGGAGAGGGAACAAGAAATTTTGAAACAGAAAGAGATAATAGAGAAACAAGTGAAGGAACAAAATCCAGCACCAAAAACGAACGAGTTTATAGTGATGGCGAGATACAATCAAATGATAGAGAGTCTAGTAGAGGAACTATTACAGCCAATGCTGGAGGAGAAAATCTAAAAGAAAATAAGGGAGTAGAACAAGAAACTACTCCTTTTTCTATGCCTAAAAAAGAGGTATCAGAAGAGCTTATTACAAAAATATTGTCAGAGGGTGGAAACACACAGGGGTCGATAGATAATATAAAAAATATTTTAAGTGATGATACATTAACTATCAAAGAACAAATACCATTAATAAAAAATGAATATGCTAATTCTGGTGCGGGTGTTCCTAAAAAATATAGTTGGATGGGAAAACCGAAAGGTCTAGAAATAACAGATTTTACGACAAATGCAACAATAGTTTTAACTTGGGCTGATGTAGTTAATAGAACAAAAAATATATTGGGACTAACTAATGAACAATTAGGTTTTGAAACTCTTTTTAATTTATCATATCAACAAAATGATATTGTAGAAAGAGAAGATAATTCAAAATATGATTTTATCAATGATTTAATAGGTAAAAAAATATTTTTAGAAGATAGAGAATATCAAATAAGTAAATTAAAATTGGATACAAAGGAAATTGAACTATATGACCAGAGTATAAAAGGTTGGTATCCAGTTCTTCGTGTAATGAATTTAGATGAATTTGTATTAAAATATACAAATTCAAATGCGGAGAGACAAGCAGAAGATGAGGCAATAGAAAATAGAATAAACTATAAGATAGATTCAAATAAGCCAGAAACAAGAAATTTAGTAAAAAGAACAAATGATAATATAAATGCAATAAAACTATTAAAGAAAATAGAAAGTGAAAATAGATTAGCAACGGCAGAGGAACAAACAGAACTTGCAAAATTTACTGGTTGGGGTGGCTTATCAAAAGTATTTAGTGATGAAAATGCGGATTGGAAAGAACAACAAAATGAATTAAAAGATATTTTGACAGAAGAAGAATATGAAAATGCAAAAGGAAGTACATTAAATGCTTTTTATACAAACCCTACAATAATAAATAATATGTATTTAGGCTTATTAAGATTAGGTTTTAGAGGTGGAAATATATTAGAGCCGTCAGCACGGAATAGGAAATTTTATAGGTAATCTACCAAAAGAATTATCTAAAAGTAAATTTACGGCAATAGAATTAGATAGTATTACTGGAAGAATATTAAAACAATTATATCAAAAAGAAAATGTAAATATAAATGCTTTTCAAAAAGTAGAGTTAGAAGATAATTTTTATGATGTGGCAATTTCAAATGTTCCGTTTGGAAATCATAATGTTTTTGATAAAAGATATAACAAAGAAAATTTTAAAATACACGATTACTTTTTTGCAAAATCATTAGACAAAGTCAAAATAGGTGGTGTAGTAGCATTTATTACAACAAAAGGTACTATGGACAAAATGTCTAGTGAGGTAAGAGAATATTTAGCAAAAAGGGCAAATTTGTTAGGTGCAATAAGACTTCCTACAAATTCTTTTGCGAATACAGAAGTAACAACAGATATAATCTTTTTACAAAAAAGAGAACAAATGAGAGAAGAACTACCTAGTTGGGTAAAAACAGAAGAATATGATGATGGTATAAATATAAATAAATATTTTATAGACCATCCAGAAATGGTAATGGGCGAATTTCATAAAGTTTCAACACAATTTGGAAAATTTGATTTTGATGTAGTAAATAAAAATGGAAACTTAAATGAAATGTTGGAGGAGGCAATAAATAAATTACCTCACGATATATTTAAACAAGAGGAAAGAAATATTGAAAGTAAAACAGAGAAAGTAATTCCAGCAATAGAGGGTGTAAAAGATTTTAGCTATACATTAGTGAATGATAAAATATATTATAGAGAAAATTCTGTAATGAGAGAAAAATCTAATGAAGGAATTATAGCAGAGAGAGTAAAAGGGTTAATAAAAGTTAGAGAAGCATTAGTAGAGTTAATAGACAAGCAATGTCAAAATGTAGAAGATTATGAAATAGAGCCATATACAGAAAAATTAAATAAAGTGTATGACGACTTTGTAAAAAAATATGGTTATTTAAGTAATAATGCAAATAAGAATGCTTTTGGAGATGATAGTGAATACCCTTTACTTACAGCATTGGAAGAATATAACGAAGAAACAAAAGAATATACAAAAAGAGATATATTTTACAAAAGAACAATTCAGCCATATAAAGAAATAACACATACAGAAACAGCAGAGGAGGCTTTAATTGCATCACTTAATCAAATTGGAAAAGTAGATATAAAATATATAAGTAATTTATGCAATAAAGATATAGAAACTGTTATAAAAGACTTAAAAGGCAAAATATTTAGAAACCCTATGAAAGTAAAAGATATAATACCAGATGATATAACAAAAGGTTGGGAAACAGCAGAAGAATATTTAAGTGGTTATGTAGTAGATAAATTAGAACAAGCAAGATTTTATGCAGAAGAAAATGAAATGTATTTAGATAATGTAATGGCATTACAAGAAGTTCAGCCAGTAAAATTAGAGGCAAGCGATATAGAAATAAATTTAGGTGCTACTTGGATTCCAGAAGAATATATTACACAATTTGCAAAAGAAACTTTAAAAATTCAAAATAGTTATTATAGCAGTAGATATGATTTAGATATTTCATATAATAAAAAACTTTCAAAGTGGTTTGTAGAAAACAAAACATATAATTCTAATATCGAAAATACACAAATATATGGAACAAAGAGAATTACAGGTATTGATTTATTAGAAGATACCCTTAACTTAAAGAATACAACAATATATGACCCAGACCCAAAAGACCCAGATGGTAAAAGAAGAATTGTAAATAAGAAAGAAACAATACTTGCAAGAGAGAAACAAGAGGCTTTAAAAGAAAGATTTAAAAATTGGATTTTTGAAGATAGTGAAAGACGAGATGTAGTTGTAAATTTATATAATAAGCAATTTAATCGTATAAAATTAAGGGAATATGATGGAAGTCATTTAGCACTACCCAATATGTCTAATTTAATTACATTAAAACCGCATCAAAAAAATGCAATAGCAAGAATTTTATATAGTAAAGATAATACACTTTTAGCACATTGTGTTGGTGCTGGTAAAACTTTTGAAATGGTTGCAAGTTGTATGGAACTTCGTAGATTAGGAATAGCAAGAAAACCTTTGATAGCTGTACCGAATCATTTAGTAGAAGACTGGGGAAAAGAATTTTATAAATTATACCCAAATGCAAAAATTTTAGTTGCAACTAAAAAAGACTTTCAAAAAGATAGAAGACAAAGGCTTGTTTCTAAAATAGCAACTGGCGATTACGATGCAATTATTATGGCACATAGTAGTTTTGAAAAAATACCAGTAAGTAGAGAAACACAAGAAAAATTCATCAGAGGAGAAATAACACAAATTGAAGTGGCATTAAAAACTGCTAAAACAGATGGTGGAAAAAATAGAACAGTATTGCAATTAGAAACAGCAAAGAAAAATGCAGAAAAAAAATTAGAAGAATTATTAAATAGTAAAGTAAAAGATGATGTAATAGATTTTGAAAAATTAGGAGTAGATTATCTATTTGTCGATGAGGCTCATAACTATAAGAATTTATATACTTATACTAAAATGAGTAACATCGCAGGAGTACAACATACTAGAAGTCAAAAATCTACTGATATGTTTATGAAAACACAATACTTATTAGAAAAGAATAATGGAAAAGGAGTAGTATTTGCAACTGGTACACCAGTAAGCAATTCTATGTCAGAATTATATACAATGCAAAGATATTTACAGCCAAAAACATTAGAAGATATGGGAATATATAGTTTTGATGACTGGGCAAGCACATTCGGAGAGGTTGTATCAAGTTTTGAATTAGCACCAGATGGAAGTGGTTATAGAGTACAAGAAAGATTTAGTAAGTTTAATAATATACCAGAACTTATGAATATGTTTCGTGAGGTTGCTGATATTCAAACACCAGATATGCTTAAATTACCAGTTCCAGCATTAAAAAATAATGAATATAATGTTATAAGTAGTGAAGCAACAAAAGACCTTAAAGAATTTACAGAAACATTAGTAAAGAGGTCAGAGGCAATTAAAAAGGGTGGAGTTGACCCAAGAAAAGATAATATGCTAAACATTACTAATGAGGGAAAGAAAGCAGCACTCGATATGAGATTAATAAATGAGATGTACGATGATATTGCTACAAGTAAAGTTAATAAAGCAGTAGATAATATATACAAAATATATCAAGAGAGTGCAGATTTCAAAGGTACACAATTAGTCTTTTGTGATATGTCAACGCCAAGTAAAATTAGTGGAAAATATGATGTTTATAACGATATGAGAAATAAGCTAATAGAAAAAGGTGTAAGACCAGAAGAAATAGAATTTATACATAATGCTGATTCAGATGCAAAAAAGGCAAATTTATTTAAAAATGTAAGAATAGGTAATGTAAGAATACTATTAGGTAGTACAAGTAAAATGGGTGCTGGTACTAATGTTCAAGATAAATTAGTAGCTTTACATCATATTGATGTTCCGTGGCGACCAAGTGATGTAGAACAAAGAGAACGGAAGAATATTAAGACAGGGAAATACCAATAAAGAAGTTGAAATTGCTAGATATGTAACAAAGCAAAGTTTTGATGCTTATTCTTGGCAACTAATTGAAACAAAGCAAAAATTTATATCACAAATATACAGAGGAGACACATCTATAAGAAGTATTGGAGATTTAGATAATTCTGTAATGAATTATGCACAAATAAAAGCAATAGCAAGTGGAAATCCAATGATATTAGAAAAGTTTAAAGTTGATAATGAGGTACAAAAACTACAAGACAAAGAAAGAAACTTTAAGGCGATGAAATTTAGATTAGAAGATAGTTTGAATAAAACTATACCAGAGTGTATTGAGCATTCAAAAATAAAACTAGCAAAATTAAAAGAAACAATAATTGCTAGAACGGATAAGCAAAGTGAAGATTCTTGTAATATTGAAATTGACGGAAAAACCTTTAATACATATAAAGATGCTGGTGCTGAAATATTAGAATTTTCTAATCGTTATATGGAACTTAACAAAGAATATTCATTAGGTAAGTATAGAGGTTTTGAACTAACAATGACAAACTTTGGAGCAGAAAGTCTTTTTGATAATAATGGAGAGGCTAGAAAAGTTATAAAAATTAAAGGCAAATATGAAATAAGTTTTGATATGTTAAGAGTACCAACATTAAATATAAAAAAATTAGATGATAAGCTGGATGAATTAGAACAGCTTATTTTTAATGAGTCAGAAAGAATACAAGACTTAAATAGACAGCTAGAAAAATGTAAATTAGAATTAGAAAAACCTTTTGAATATGCAGAACAATTAGAAGAACTATTAAAGAGAAAAAATGAGATAGATAATGAATTAAAACTAGATGATGAAAAGCCAACACAAATTATACCAGAAGACGAAGAATGTCAAGAAGATACAGAAGATGAAGAAGACGAATATGAAAGAGAAGAATTTTTAGAAGAGGAGGAAATATATGTATAACAATGAAATAGAAACAAAATCATTAGGTAAAATGAAAATTTTAGCTTGTATAAACAACATTGCTTTAATAGAAAGATTATGTGATACACCAGAAAAATTTGTTGTTGGAGTTGGTTTTGATAAAGAAACTAATTCTTGGAGTTATGGAATATATCACGATAAATTGACAGGTGCATTAAATAGTTTTAACAAAGCTGTATTATTAAGAAGTAATGTAGAAACCCCAGAAGAATTAAAAACAGTACAGCTAAACAAAGCATTATATATTTTAGAAAATGCCAAAGACGAATATAATATAGGTGAGGGGTATGATCAATTTCTAAAATATGCTATTGGTCTAAATGATAAAGAAATTGAAAATTATAATAATTTTGCTTGGAAATTAGATAGAGAATATTCAAATCCAAAAGATTTTATAAAAGCAGAATTAAAAAATAATAGAGAAAGAAATAAAGATGAAGCTAAAAATATAGATATTGAATTATCTAAATTTGCTATTGATGACAATATGGAAATGGAGTGATAGTATGGACATTAAAACAAAAATGGTATTAGGTTTATTTAATAATAATAGCTATTTTAAAAATTTAAAAGAATATTTAACAGAAAAAATAGAAAATAAAGAACTATCATTTCAAAATTTAAAATATTTATATTCTAAAATGTATATTGGTAAATCAGAATTTATAAAACAAAATATTTACCCAGTTAGTGAATTTTTAATAAAGGGATATTCTACACAAGAGGCAGAAAAAATTGCAGAATTATTGCCAGATGCAAATAAATTAACGGTATTTTGTTATGATGAAAAAGAAAAAGGTCATACATACAATAAGTTGTTTCGTGATTTACAATTCGCATATAATACTTATGATAAGTATATGAACATTGATAATACTAAAAAAAGAGCATTTGAAATAGTTGCAGAAGAAATTGAAAATACTGACATAGGACAACGAGAAGGAGAGGCTAAAATAGATGACTATGATTTAGATGTAAAAGATGCAAAAGACTTATATAATAATATAACAGAAAAAATGGACAAGTTAAGAGAAGAATTTGAAAAGGCAACATTGAGTGATAATGAATTAGTAGAATATTTTAAAACTACAAATTTAAAAGACAGTTTTTCTAGTATAATGGTAGCTGGTGCAATTTTAGGAGGAATTGAAATAAGAAATTTCCAAAGACAGAATAATAATTTAGACGGAGAAAAAGAAGTTTTTCCATACAATGCAGAGCAAATAAAAATGATAGATAAATACAACAGATTACAAGAAACAATAGATAAAATAGAAGAATATGCAGAACAAAATTTTAGTGAAGAAGATGAGATAGAAATGTAGATAAAAATATATGAGTTTTTTTGGTAAATTATGATGATATTTGTTGAAATAAAGTTGCTAATATGATATAAAATATACTAGAAAGTTATAAGTTTTTTAGGGGGCAATTATGGCAAAAAAAGAAATTAACACAGACTTATGGGTTAATGACTTATTGAAGGAAGCAGAAATAAATTTAACACCACAAGGTTGTAATATAAAAGAAATAGATGAGGCATTGAAAACAGCATCAAAAAATGGAAAAGGAAATGTAGGATTTCCAGAATATTGTGGAACAGTAAAAGACTTTGTTATTGTTATAGAAGATAAAGCAACAATAGACAAACAAGAAAAAATTAATGAAAAAGGAATATTAGATTTAGAGCCAAAATCTATACAAGATTATGCTTTAAATGGTGCATATTTTTATGCAAAACACATTTTAAAGAATACTAACTACAAAAAAGCCATTGCATTTGGAATAAGTGGAGATGAAAAAAGACACATAATACAACCTATATATTTAGATGGTAGAGAGTATTTTATAAGATTACCACAAGTAGAGAGCTTTATATCTTTTAATGTAGATAATATAGACGAATATTATATTAGAGAGATACTAAAAGAAAGTACAGAAGATGAAAAAACAACAAGAGAAATATTAAAAGATGCAGAAGAATTACACGAATATTTAAGAAATTATGGAAATTTAAGAGACCAAGAAAAACCATTAGTAGTAAGTGGAATATTGCTAGCATTAAGAGAGATGGAATATGGTAATTTTTCTATTGATTCACTAACTGGAGATGAAACAAAAACAGATGGAAGAAAAATAATGGAGGCTATTGAAAGCAACTTAAAGAGGTCAAGAGTATCTCCAGAAACAAAAAAAGACAAACTTGTTAATCAATTCAAAATTATTGAAGATACACCAAAATTAAATGAAATAGACGGAGTTTTAGGAAAAACACCATTAAAATATTATACAGAATTTTTATATAATAAATTATATAGGTCTATAAGATATAATAATTCTTCAGAAGATTATTTAGGAAGATTTTATGGCGAATTTATGAGTTATTCTGGAGGAGATGGACAAAGTTTAGGAATTGTATTAACACCAAAACATATATGTGATTTATTTGCAGATTTAGCTAATTTAAAGACAGATGATGTTGTTTTAGACCCTTGTTGTCGGAACTGGTGGATTTCTAATATCAGCAATGCACAAAATGTTAAAAAAGGCTAAAACTGAAAATGAAAGGAAGAATATAAAAACTAATCAATTACACGGAATAGAATTACAGCCTTATATGTTTACAATAGCAACTACTAATATGATTTTAAGAGGAGATGGAAAAAGCAATTTAATATGTGATGACTTTTTAAGGAAGAGTTCTAACGAATTACAACTAAAAGGGGCAACTGTTGGAATGATGAATCCACCATATTCTCAAGGTAAAAAATCTCCAGAATTATGTGAGTTAAGTTTTACAGAGCAATTATTAAATTCATTGACCAAAGGTGCAAAATGTATAGTAATAGTACCACAAAGTAGTATGACAGGGAAAAATGTATATGAAAAAATAATAAAAGAAAATATATTTAAACATCATACTTTAGAGGGAGTTATCACATTAAACATAAATACTTTTTATGGAGTAGGAACGAACCCTTGTATTGCAATTTTTACAGCAGGAGAGCCACATCCAAAAGATAAAATTTGTAAATTTATTGATTTTACTGACGATGGATTTGAAGTGCAAAAGCATATAGGACTTGTAGAAACAGAGAGTGCAAAAGATAAAAAACAACATTTATTAGATGTATGGAATGATAAAATTGAAGCATCAAATAAATTTTGTGTAAAAACAACAGTTGAGGCAAGTGATGAATGGTTACATTCTTTTTATTATTTTAATGATGAAATACCAGAAAAAGAAGAATTTGAAAAAGCAGTAGCAGACTATTTGACATTTGAGTTTAATATGATAACACACGGAAAAGAAAAATTATTTAGAAAGGATAATTTAAATGATTGATATAAAGGAAATTGAATGGAAAGAAATTGAAGTACAAACAATTTTTGATGTTACAAGAGGAAATGCAAAGGATGTAACAAAAAGAAAATTTGGTGGAAATGTAGCATTAGTATCAGCAACAGACAAAAATAACGCTTTTTATGATTTTGTTACCCCAAATGCCAATGAAACAATTTATAGTGAAACAATGACCATACATAATAATGGAAATGGTGTTGGTTTAGCTTTTTATCATAATTATCCATTTATTGCTACATCTGATGTTACAATATTGATTGATAAAACAAAAAAGATTAATAAAGAAATTGCAGAATTTATGATTGCCGTACTACAAAAACAAAAAGAAAAATATTGTTATGGTTATAAATTATCAAATGAAAGATTAAAAAAGCAAAAAATATTGTTACCGATAAAAGAAGATGGAAATATTAATTTTGAATTTATGGAAATGTATATAAAGGAAATAAGAGAACAAAAATTAAAAGCATATAGTAAATTTATAACAAAAGAGCTTGAAACCCTTGATACTCTACACACACACACACACACACACACGGATACTTATTAGAAAAAGAAAAATGGAAAGAATTTTATTTGAAAGATGTGTTTACTAAAATCGAAAGAGGTAAACGATTAAAGAATAGTGAACACATAAGTGGTGCTATCCCTTATGTTTCATCATCTGGAATAAATAATGGAGTAGATGATTTTGTTTGTAATGAAAATGCTAAATATTTTGAAAATTGTTTAACCATTGCAAATAGTGGGTCAGTAGGTAGTACATTTTATCAGCAATATAAGTTTGTTGGTAGCGACCATATTACAGCATTAAAAAACGATAACTTTGATAAATACATATACTTATTTTTTATACCTATAATTAGTAGATTAAATAAAAAATATAGTTTTAATAGAGAAATAAATGATGTGAGAATTAGAAAAGAAAAAGTTTTATTACCAGTAAACGAAAATGATGAGATTGACTATAATTTTATGAAAGACTATTCACAATATATACTAGCAAAAATATTGAAAAAATATATGGAATATATTAATGAAAAATATAATGTAAAAGGTTAAAAAGTAATATAAACACTTACTAGATTAAATTCTAGTAGGTGTTTTTTTATGCTCAAAATTAGAGAAAGAGGGTGGTCAAAATGGGAATAAAAAAATCAAAATTAAAAATATAATTTTTAGGAGGTAACTTATGTTAGAAGAAAAAATATTAAACGAAGAAATAAAAATATTCAAAGTTGGTAACCTATATAGAATTTATGGCAAGACTTTTGATGTAAAAGATGAATTAAGTTCAATAGGTGCAAAATGGAATAATGAGAATAAGAAATTAGAATTATCATTAGATGACTTTAATAACTTATCAGAAACAATAAAAAATAAAGTTTACGAATTAGAAAAAAAGCAAAGACAAATGAGTTTAGAAACAATTAGTCATATTATAATGTCTGGACAAATTAAGGTATATCTTAATCAAGATGAAGAATATCAAATTTATGGTAGAACAAAAGATATATTCAAAGATTTACAAAATCTTGGTTTTTCATTAAATGATAAAAATTACACAATGAGAAAAGAAGATTTTGAAAGAATATTTCCTAACGAAGTTAAAGAGTTCATTAGTGAATATTCAAATAAAAAATCAGATAGAACAGTACAAGAAGAACAACAGCAAGAAGGAAATGTTTATGAAGAAGAATATGAGGAGGAGTTTGAGTAATATGAGAAAAGTTAGATTACTAATAACAGAAAAAGGGTTAGAAGTTCTAAAAGCATTTGCAGAAGAAAACTATTTAGGAAACTATATAGCTGACAATGAAAATGATGCATATTACAAAAACATTTTAAATTTCCCAGATGTATTAGAAAAAATAAAAGATGATATTGTTCTATATGCAAAGGACGATATATTAAGTGATGATGAATTTGTATGGGTAGAATCAATGGCAGATATGAAAAGAAAAAATGCTACATACTATTCAATTATATTTGATACAGAAACAAGAGAAATAAAAGAGTTTTCTAATGAAAGTGGTAAAGTTGAATTGCCGTTTGCAAATTTAGATACTTTTGAAAAAATTAAAAATATTGAAAACATAGTGTATGAAAAAAATATGGAAGATGATATGGAAAGGTAGGAATATTCTATGGATGCGAATTTATTAAATAAATTTATGAAAGAGCAAGAACAAGAAGAAAAGCAAGCGAAAATACAAGAATTAAATAATAGACAAGAAATAACAATGTTAGATGTTGAGTTATTAGATGAATTTAGAAATCATATATTTTCAGCAATAACACAAAACAAGTTTGAAGAATTAAAAGAAAGTATAAATCGTTCTGGAGTCTTATCTCCAATTATAGTTAGAAAAAAGAATGATAGATATGAAATTATAAGTGGTCATAATAGGACAAAGTGTTGTAAAGAATTAGGAATAAAAGAAATTCCAGCAATAATAAAAGAGTATGATGATGATATGGCAGAACTTATATTGATTGAAACAAATTTAGCACAAAGAGAAAATATTTTGCCGTGTGAAAAAGGTTTAGCATATAAGAAGAAACTAGAATTACTAAAAAAAATCAGAAAAGAAAATGGCAATAAAGCTAATAATATAAAGGACTTGGAGGAAAGTTCCCCAGAGGGTAACCTAAAAAGTATTGAACAATTAGCAGAAGAATCAGATGATAGTAAAACACAAATAAATAGATTTATCAGACTCACAGAATTGAATGATACTTTAAAAAGTAAAGTCAATAATGAGATTATAGGTGTAAGGGCTGGGGTAGAATTATCATATATAGACCCAGAAGAACAAATAATAGTAAGTGATATTATAGATGAGGCAAATATAAAACTATCAACAGCACAAGCACAAAAGTTAAGAGCAGTAAAAGGAACTATAACAAAAGAGAATGTACTAGAAATTATAAAAGGTAAACCTAAGAAGAATAGTCAAGATAAGTTTACTGGTAAATTATCAAAAAATATATGGAAAAAGTATAAAGATAAGTTCGCAAACGATAAAGAGTTTAGCGAACTTATTGATGTTTTACTAGAAAATCATTATAAAAACTTGTCGGACGAACGGAGGACAAAAAAACTAGGTGTCATACTCGTTGAAGGCTTTGCCTTCAAGCTGTGATGGGCTGTCTGTCGGACAGCTATTCTTGCTCTACGAGGTTATAAAGCAGATAATAAGGAGGCGATATGTAAAAATGCAAAAAAAGAACACGATAAAATTATCTGTTCGTGTCGATATGGAAACATATAATCGTTTGTGTAAAGTATGCAAAGAAAATGAATCTATTTCAGAAATTGTGAGAGAGTATATCAATATTGGTTTAGGTATTAAAACAACAGCAGATGATATTGATAAAATATCAGAAATAATACGAAATCAAGTTGAAAGTGTTTGTGAGCGACCTCTGGAAAGACTTATAAAAATTGTAATAAAAAATATTAAATCATCAGAGGCTAGTAAATATATATTGTGTTCTATGTTAAAAGAATTTAGCCAAGAGAATACAGATGAAATAATAGAAAATGCAGAAAGACAAGCTGTTGTCTATGCTACAAATAGGAATGGCTAATGGCAAAAGTAATTTCAAAAATTAGAGCATACTCTCCCAATAAAAAAGATACTCCAACTGGTAATATAAAACATTTATATTATATAGCTACAAGAACAAATGCTGTATTTAATGAATATGGCAGTAGTATATTCGGTTATTATGATTATCATAAATTAAGTGAAGATATACAGAAAAAAGAGGTAGCAAAATATATAAAATCTATATCACAAGCAAAAAACAATGTATATAGAGGAATTATATCATTACGAGAAGATGATGCAATAAGGCTTGGCTATGATAAAAGAGAAACTTGGGAAAAAATGATAAAGAATAATATTCAAGACATTGCCAAAGTTTTAAAAATACCATTTTCAAGATTAGAGTATGTTGGAGTAGTACATTTGAAAAAAGGAAATCCGCACTTGCATTATATGTTCTGGGACAGATCACAGAGAATAAGCAAGTGTTATATATCTACTTATCAGCAAAACAAAATAAGAGATATTATAACAAAAGGTATATATAAAGAGGAACTAAAAGAATTATATGAACAAAGAGATGAAATAAAAAAAGATTTAAAAGGTAAAGATTTAATTGAAGAAATGAAAGCTATAAACATTGAAAATTGTGATTCAAAGATACCATATACAAAAATTAAAAATCCAGATAGAAAAAAATTAATTGCACAATTCAAGAAAATAGCAAATAAACTACCAAAAAAACGGAAGATTAGCTTATGCCTTTTTAGATAGTGAATTAAAAGTGGAAATAAATAAGTTAATAGATAATTTATGTGAAAGTAATTTTGATATGAAAAAAAGTTATGATAATTATTTTGAGAAAGTAGAAGAAATAGCAGACTATTTTTCGGAAGAACAAGCAGAAAAGATAATAAGTTCAGAAACGGACAAATTATATAATATGCTTGGAAATCAGCTTATAAAAATGATGAAAGAGTATAAAGAAATATCAGCAGAAATGTTGTTATTTAATTTGTATGCAATAATGAGTAGGCTGGAAGAACAAGAAAATTCAAGAGCTAATTCACAAGATTATATAAATTCTTTATCTACAAATGCAAAGAAAGAGTGGGCTAGAAAAATGAGTTATGGTAGCGAAGATTTAGAACGATAAGGAGGGGATTATAATTGGCAATGAACTTCGTATGAAAATATTGATAATTGAGCCTAACAAACAGCCATATACAGAAAAAATATGGAATGATTTAGAATCATTAAGAAAGAAAATAGGTCAAGAAATAGAAGTAATTGAATATAACAAAGTTCTTATAGTTTATAATGCACGAGGTTTAGTAGATAATATTCCAGTTAATCGTTACATTGATGAACTAGCAATAAGAGGAACTTTTGTTATTACAGGTAATAATACAAAAGAATTAGATTTCGAAAGTTTAAAAGAAGAAGAAATAGAAAAATATACAGAAATGTTTACATTAGATAGAGAGGAGGAACTAGAACTGTGAAAAAAAATAAGCTAATAGTAGGAATAATAGCAAGTGTTATAAATATTCCAATTAGTACGATATTAGCTGGTTTAGTACATATACAATTATCAAAAATTGATATTCCAAAGTCAATATATGATTTTAAGCAGATAGTAGTAAATGAAAAATTTTTACCACTATTTTTTTTTATGTTTACATTGTTTGAAGTTCTAATATTTGCAATGCTAGTTATAAACAAAAATAACTATGAAAGTGAAACAGTAAAAATAACTGACAAAATAGAAACTCCAAAAGCTATTGGACAGGGACAATATGGTACAGCTAGGTGGCAAACAAAAAAAGAATTTGAAAAGAATTTTAAATGTAATAAATTACCCTTAAATGATAATGGAGAGTATAAAGCAAGTAAAGGGGGACTTGTTGTAGGCTATAAAAAAACTAAAAAAGAAGAACAAATATACTTTGTAGATGAGAATGTTCATTCTTTAACAGTTGGTGCAACTAGAAGTGGAAAAACTAGAAGTGTTGTTTTACAAACAATAGGAAATTTAGCACTAGCTGGGGAAAGTATGATAGTATCAGACCCAAAGGGAGAACTCTATCAATACACAGCTCCATATTTAAAGAGTAAAGGTTATAAAATCATAACATTAGATTTTAAAAACCCAACAAAATCCAATAAATATAATTTCTTACAGCCAGTGATAGATGCAGTAAACAGAGGAGATTATAGAAAAGCAGAAGAATATACTTGGGACATTACAGAAAGTTTAGTTGGAGAAGATAACGGACATACAGAAAAAATATGGAGAGATGGAGAAATGAGTGTTATTGCTGGTGCAATAATGAGTGTTGTTTTTGATAATAAAAATTGCCCAGAGTATCAAAACTTAACAAATGTGTATATGTTTATTTCGGAAATGTGTAAAACTGTTGGAAATAATCAAATGCCTATAAATAAATATATAGAGTCATTACCACCAGACCACCCAGCTACAAGTATTTTTGGAATTGCACGAATTGCACCAGATAAAACAAGAGGTAGTTTTTTTACAAGTGCATTAACAACATTAAGACTATTCACTAATAAAAGTATTTACTCTATGACTTGTGAAAGTGATTTTTCTTTAACAGATGCTGGAAAAGAGAGCGTTTCCACGTTTATTATATTATCAGACGAAAAAACTACGTACTACTCGTTGGCAAGTTTATTTGTATATCAAAATTATGTAGCATTGGTAGAACGAGCAGATTCAAGGGGTGGAGAACTATTTAAAAGAGTAAATTATATACTAGATGAGTTTGGAAATTTTAGCACAATACCAGCTTTTCAAAATATGCTAACAGTAGCTGGTGGCAGAAAAATTAGATTTAATTTATTTTTGCAATCATTTGCACAGCTAGAAAATAAATATGGCAGAGAAGTTGCAGAAAATATTAGAGATAACTGTCAAACTTGGTTATACTTAAAAACAGCTAGTACAGAAACAGCATCTGCAATTTCAAAGAAATTAGGTTGTTATTCAACATCTAGCTATTCTAGGTCAAGTAGCTATGCTAGGTATCAAAGTGGTAGTAATTCGGAAAGTATGAATTTAATATCAAGACCTCTACTTACAGAAGATGAAATTATGAGAATTGAAAGACCATATCTTTTAGTAATACCTACTGGTATGTTTCCAGTAATGAGTACATTGCCAGATATTTCTAAATGGAAATTCAATAAACTATTTGGAATGGGAAATCAAGACCATAATAGAAAATTACGAGAAGAAAGAGAATCAGCAAGAGAAGAACGAGAGATAAAAGAAATGCAACTATGGGGCATTTGGAAATTATTTAACAATAGAAGATAAATATAAATAAGAAACACTAACTTATGTTCGAGATAAGTTAGTGCTTTATTCATTTTTAAAGATTGGACTCCTTATATAAATGAATGAACTTATTATATATTTATTTTCCTAAAAAATCAAGAAAATTGGAGGAAAATATGTATGATAAAAAAGATAAGAAAAATGGGAATTATGATGTTCGTAGCAGTAATGCTATTTACAAATTGTTGTTTCGCAAGTTCAGTAGGAGAAAGCCAACTTGCAGTAGGAACAGAAAATTTAATAAAAGATGTAACTAACTGGCTATTGATACTAGCACCAGTATTAACAGCTTGTTTAATAGGTTATTACTTATTAAGAAAGTCAGCTAGTGATGAAATGGACACAAAGAGATGGGACAATAGAATTAAAATTGCTATAATTTCTTGTGTAGGTGTAGTTATAGCAAGCGGTTTAATAAATATCATCATTGGCTATTATAGGTAGAACTATTGACTGATTTACTAACAGATTTAATAGTAGATTTAATAGGTAGTGTTGATGGTGCTATCAATAGTGCTTTTAATGGTCTAATGGAACTTTGTTTTAATGCAGAATATCAACTAACACATATTTTGGGACAACAAGTAATTTCATTAGAAAGTTTAAAAATATTGATTTTTTCTGTTGCACTATCACTTATAATATTAAAATTTCTAAAAAAGGGTTTTGATATTTATATACTTTGGACAGAGGGAGAGGCAGATACTCCACCTCTAACATTTATTGTTTATTTCATAAGAGCAGTTGTAACTCTAATATGTTCAATGCTCTTGTATGACTGGCTTGTAACAGTTGTTCAAGACATAGGACAAAAAATGCTGGAGTCTTTAAATGTTGCAGAAACTATGGACATAACAGGAACTATTGCTGGACTTGCAAGTTCGGGCTTATTTAGTGGAATAATGTCAATTATAGCTTTGGTAATGCTTTTTGTTTTATGGGTGCAATTTATAATAAGAGGTGCAGAAATATTTGTATTAAAGTTAGGGTTTCCTCTTGCTTGTGTAGGTTTAGTCAATGCAGATGGTGGGGTCTTTACACAATACATAGGTAAACTTTTTAAAAGTATGCTAACTGTATTGATACAGATACTATGTTGTAAATTAGGCTTGTTGTTATTATTTAGTGGACAACTAATTTATACAATAGCAATGATAATACTAGCAATAAAAACTCCTAAAATGTTACAAGAATTTATGCTTGGTGGTGGAGGTGGTGGCATATCTAATGTCATCATAACAGCAAGCAAAACAATGGAACTATCTGGGCAATTAAGTAGAAAAATGAAACAATTAAAGAAAGTGAAGTGATAGTTAAATGGAAACATTGGAAGATATAATAAAATTATTAAGAATTATAATAATACCACTTGGAGCAACTTTCAGAGTGGTATTTTGTTTTGTAAAGATGATATATGATGAAGATTCGGCAAATGCTTATAAAAAGAAAATATGGAATGTAATAGCTTTTTTAATAATATCAGAATTGATTTTTGTTATTGCAGATTTAATAAAAGCATATTACGGAGATTATTACTTTTCTACTCCAACTATTACACAGCCATTTTCAAATGGTGGTGGTGCTGGTGGTGGAGGAGGCAGTGTGGGAGGTAGATAATTTATGGAAAATGAAGAAACAAAATTATATATTCCTAGCAATGTAAAAACTAGACTAGAATTTTTCAAAGGTTTTGGAATTAAGGAATTAGTATCTACTATAATTGTAGGAATTAGCTTAATTCCAATATCTATAATTTCTTATTATTTAGCAAATAAAAATTATCTAGTGCCAGTTTTAATAGAGATTATAGGAATTGTAGCAACCGTTGTTGCTACTACAAAAGATGATAACAACTTATGTGTTGTAAATCAAATAAAATATTTGATAGATTTTGCAAAAATGCAAAAAACTTATGAATATAGATATTATGATAAATGGAGGTTTTAAATATGTTTAATATATTTCATAAAAAGAAAGAAAATGTTAAAACCTGTAATGAAGAAATAAATATTTTAGATATTAGAAATAACACTATATATACAAGAAATGATTATCTTATAATGGCATTAAAAATTAATTCTATAAATATGCAGTTGTTTTCTAAAAGAGAATTGAATCAAAAAGTAAAAGAAATAACAACAGAACTTGCAGGGGACTTAAAAGAATTGAAATTTTTTAGCATATCAAGACCAGTAGATATTACTGGTCTTATTGATGGGTTAAGAGAAATTTTGAATAATACAGAAATTCAAAAACAAAAAAATTTGTTGAAACAGAATATAAGAGAAACAGTAAGATTAACTGTAACTGGCGATGTAGTAGAAAGACAAAACTTTATAACTATATTTACTAAAAATTCAGATATTGCAGAAAAAGAATTGCAAAAACAAGCAATGGATTTGGTAAATAAGTTTAATAATTGTGGAATTAAAACAGAGATATTGAATGAACAAGATTTAATTCAATTATGTAATAGTACACTTAATATAAATTTTGCTTTCAGAGAAGATAATGAAGAATTTGATGAGAAAATTCCATATTTAAAATACGAGTAGGAAAGGGGGAATACTATTGAAAAAAACAGAAATTACAGGAATACAAGAAAATAAAAACTTGCTTAATATATTAGCACCGATTCGGTGGAATAGAATATAAAAGTAATAGAGTAAGAATAGGAGAAGTATATGCAAAAGTATATACAGTAATAAAATACCCTCAAAGTGTAAGAATAGGCTGGCTATCAAAAATAACAAATATACCTAACACAATATGTTCTTTAAATTTTTCGCCGACAGATAATACTTTACTTATTCAAAATATTTCAAAAGGTATAAGACAAAATGAGGCAACAATTGATAATATAAAAGATGAAATATTAAGACAAAGAACAGAGAAGGAAATTGAAGATGGGCAAGAACTAATAAGAAGAATAGACCAAGATGGCGAAGTAGTCGGCTATATGACCATTCTTATTATGGTAATAGCAGAAAGCGAAGAAGAATTACAAAGAAGATGTAAAAAAATAGAGGGAAAGCTAATGGGAATGCAAATGAAAATAAGAAATCTAGCAAACCTAGTAAGAAATGCTTTTAATTCTATTACACCATTTAATATATTAGATGATAAAATAAGAAAAATTGCAAACAGAAATGTACCACTATCTACATTTGTTGGTGGCTTACCATTTGCAAGTAATGGTTTTAATGATAATAACGGCTATTATTTTGCAAGAGATACAGAGGGTGGAATAGTAGTTTTAGATAGCTGGAAAAGAGGTGGCGACAGAACTAATAGTAATTATGTTATAATGGGAACAGCTGGTGTTGGAAAATCAACAGTAGCTAAACATTTAATACTTAACGAATATATGACAGGAACGAAAATTTTGGCAATAGACCCAGAACGGCGAATATAAGGAACTTACAGAAAATTTAGAAGGAGATTGGTTAAATGTTGGAAGTGGTGCTGGGGGTATTATAAATCCATTACAAATAAAAGATGTACCACTAGATGATGATGATGATGATGAAAAAGATAAAGTTTTTAAAGATGAGGGAAAAGGCTTAGGTGCTATGGCACTACACTTTCAATCTTTAAGAACTTTTTTTAAACTATTATTTCCAGAATTAACAAGTATTCAAGTTGCATTATTAGAAGAAACATTGGAGGAATTATATAATAGTTTTGATATATATTGGAATACAGATATATCTAATTTTAAAAATATAGATTTTCCAATAATGTATGACCTTTATGAACTAATAAACAAAAAAACTAAAAATGTGTATGATAATGCAAAAAAACAAGATTATGAAATATTACAATCTCTAATTAGGACAATAGCAGTAGGTGCAGATAGTGCATTATTTAATGGTTATACTAGTATTCAAACAAAAACAAATTTTATATGTTTAGATACACACAATTTACAAAATGCAAGTGAAAGAGTAAAAAAAGCACAATATTTTAATATTCTAACATATTGTTGGGAAATTATGAGCAAAGATAGAGAAGAAAAAACAATGCTTGTATGTGATGAGGCTTATTTACTAATAGACCCCCAAGTACCTCAAAGTTTGGTATTTTTAAGAAATATAGCTAAAAGATGTAGAAAATATGAGGGCAGTTTATGTATTATAAGTCATAGTATAGTAGATTTTTTAGATGATAGTGTAAAAATGTATGGACAAGCAATACTGGATATGGCTACATATAAAGTGCTTATGGGAACAGATGGCAAAAATCTAGAAGAAACAACAGAACTATTCAAATTAAGTGAATATCAATCTGACTTTTTATATGCTAAAAAAAGAGGTTATGCAATATTTATAATAGGTGCATATAGAATACTTGTAAAATTCGACATATTTCCTTATGAATTTACTTATTTCGGTAAGGCTGGTGGTAGATAATGGCTATTGACCCAGCAACAGCAAAACTAATAGCAAAAGCTGTAATAAGTCAAATCACAGACGAAGAAAAAAGGCAAAGGTTAATAATAGGAATTGTAGTAGGAATAGTTGTTTTTATATTTATACTTGCAATACCTATTTTGTTATTAACAAGTGCTTGGGATTCAATAAAAGATTTCTTCGGTTGGAATTCAGAGGAAGAAATGAAAGCAAGTACAGAATATGCAAGTATTTATCAAATAAAAGAGGACTATGGTTATAATTTAGAAAGTGGAGAATTAACATTTAACGGAGAATTACCAATGCCAGTAAATAATCCAGTAGTAACAAGTGAGTTTGGAAACAGAGTACATCCAGTTACTCGGTAAAGTAAATAGTTTTCATACTGGTATTGATTTAGCTGGAGAATGGCATAGTAATATAATAAGTGTGCTAGATGGAAAAGTTGTTTATGCTGGAGTCTTGGGTGGCTATGGGAACTGTATAAAAATAGAGCATACATATAAAGATGAAACAATTTATAGTTTATATGCACATTTAGCAGAGATAAAAGTGTATAACGGACAAGAAGTAAAACAGGGAAATATTATAGCAACACAAGGTGGCGACCCAAAGTTAGATAATAACCCAGGAAGTTCAACTGGCTCACATTTACATTTTGAAATAAGAAAAAGTGCTAGTGGAGATTTTCAAAATCCTAGAAACTACTTATATGGAGGTGGTAGCTAGTGAAAGTAGATATATATAATACCAATAATAAATATAAAATAATATATGCAGACCCTCCGTGGCAATACAAAGTTTGGAGTAAAAAAGGCTTGGGTAGAAGTGCAGAAAGTCATTATAAAACAATGAATGTTCAAGATATAATAAATATGAAAGACACAATTAAGAATATATCAGATAAAGATAGTATTCTTTTTTTATGGGTTACTTTTCCGTGTTTAAAAGAGGGAATAAAAGTAATGGAAGAATGGGGGTTTCAATATAAAACTTGTGCGTTTGCTTGGGTAAAGAAAAATAAGAAAAGTGATAGCTTATTTTGGGGTATGGGTTATTGGACAAGAGCAAATGTAGAATTATGCTTAATTGGAACAAAAGGAACAATAAAAAGACAAAATGCTAATGTTCATCAAGTAATATATACTCCAATAGAAGAACACAGTAAAAAGCCAGACATAGTAAGAGATAAAATAGTTGAACTTGTAGGGAATATGCCTAAAATTGAACTATTTGCAAGACAAGAAAAAGAAAATTGGGATTGTTGGGGAAATGAAGTGTGATTTATTGTAAATAAGTTTTTAGTATGGTATAATTCTGTCATAGAAATAGTAAGCTGTAAGGGAGATTTTAAATGGAAAAATGGTTAGAGTGGGCTATTGAAATACAAAGTTTAGCACAATCAGGTTTAGCATATACAAATAATGTTTACGATATAGAAAGATATGAAAGATTAAGAGAAATATCAGCAGAAATGATAAGTTATAAATCTGATATATCTACTGATAAAGTAAAAGAATTGTTTTGTAATGAAAAAGGTTATCAAACACCAAAATTAGATACAAGAGCAGTTATTTTCAAAGATGATAAAATTTTATTAACACACGAGAATAATGGAACTTGGTCATTACCTGGTGGTTGGTGTGATGTACTTGAATCTGTTGGAAGTAATACAATAAAAGAAGTCAAAGAAGAAACAGGATTAGATGTTGAAACTGTAAAAATAATTTCAGTACAAGATAGAAATAAACACAATAAACCAATATATGCGTATGGAGTATGTAAAATATTTGTATTGTGTAATGTTATCGGTGGAGAGTTTATTAAAAATATAGAAACAACAGAAATAGAATATTTTTCATTAGATAATTTACCTGTATTAGCAGAAGAAAAAAATAACAGAGAACAAATAGAAATGTGTTTTAACGCATATAAAGATGAAAATTGGCAAGTACAATTTGACTAAATAGTTGATAACAAATTAGTATGTAGAGCGAAATATAGTAATTTGTCGATTAAATTTGCTAAAAATAGGCAAATATGCTATAATGTAGGTAGATATTGTAAAAGAGCAAAATAAACGAAAGTTTATGACGCAAAGCCATAGGTCTAAAAGCAAATACGCTTATGATTGCTAGGTTACACATAAGAAAAGGGGGAATTTGAAATGGAAAAATTAGAGAAAAAAACAAACAGAAAAAGATTTTTTAAAATTATTTTATTGATAATTGTGGTTTTATTAGTTTTATTTCTTATACATGCAATAAGAAATTATGTAATAATTACTAGTTTACAAAACAAAGTTAAACCATATACACAAAGTACAAATTTTCATATTAAGTCAGTTGCTAATGAAGGTGATGGAACAGAAATAACAATAAATATGTATCAAAAAGAAAACAGACAGGTAATAATTCTTGAAAGGTCAAAAGATGGAAAAGTAACAAATAAAATATCATCCTATAATAATGGGGAAAGAATAGATACATTTTACGAATCTAATGAATCAAAAACAGTGAAATTAAATAGTGCTAATAGTATTTCGATAGAAGTAGTAGACTATTTAAAAACGGATAATAAATGGCAAAATTTTATTTATGGAATTCCAACAATAATAAAAACTACAAATTATAATGGTAAGATATGTTATAAAGTAAATAATTTCTTATCACCATATTACTTATTAGATTATGATACAACAAAAAATGATCTTATAATTGAAAAAGATACAGGTTTATGTTTGAAAAATGAAACAGGTAAAATTATTACAGAAAGAACATATGAATTTGATAGCGTTAATGATGACATATTTGCAGAGCCTGATATAAGTCAATATAAATTACAAGAAAATAACTAAAACATTGAGAACAGGTATTGAATATCTGTTCTCAATTTGTTACACAACTTACAATTTATATAAGAAATTACACTTACTAGATAAGCTTCTAGTAGGTGTTTTTATTTTGCTAAAAAAGGGGGTATGTAGTAATGATTTTAGCAATAACTAATACAAATGAGAAACTAATTCGAGAAATATGTGCAAAATATGATTATGATGAAATAGAGGTATATACTGGAATTAGAAATTTACAAGATTTTGCAATAAGAGAATTACAAAATTTAAGTAGTTTTAAATATCTTATATTAGATATAACGGACTTAAAAGAAAAAGAAGAAACTATAATCAAATCAGTAGTAGCGATTAAATCGATGCACAATATTAGAATTATTATAATGGCGACAGGTTATAAAGAGGGAGATAGTTTACTTGCAAGACTTTTTAAAGAAGGTATATATAACTTTATTATTGGAGATAGTTACCAAAAACAAGACGAAGAATTTAAGAAATGTCTATCAGCAGAGGGAAATGAGTATAAAGATGCAATAAGATTTAGAGTGGAAGAAAACATTGCTAACAATAAAAATAAGGTTATAATAAAAAAAGAGTATAAAAAATTAAAGCAATTACTAACAGTAGCTGTTGCTGGAACAGAAAAACATATTGGAACTACTACACAATGTTTGCTAATGTGTAAGTTTTTTAATGAAAGAGGGTTAAAATCTTGTTATGTTTGTGCAAATAGTGGAACGACTATTGAAGAATTACGAGAAAATGTAGGAAAGCAGTTAAGTAATGGTATGTTTCAACATAGTGGAATTGATATATACGATAAAAATGAGAAAATAAGTGCAATGGCTTATGGCTATGATGTATATGTTTATGATTATGGTGTTCTAACAGATAATAACCTAGATTTGTTTATAAAAAATGACAAAAGAATAATAGTAGGTGGCAGTAAGTTATGGGAATTGTTAAATATATTTAGGTCTATTGCAAAACTAAAAAAACTAGAAGATGTATTTTATATCATTTCACATTGCCCAGATGATGATAAAAATGCCTTAACAGCTAATATGGGAATATATAAAAAGAAAACATTTTTTAGCGAATATGCTCCGAATCCTTTTGAAACAAATAAAAATATTGAAATTTATCAATCTATATTTAAAGATAATATAGAAGAAAAAACAAGCAATCTAATAACAGTAGAAAAAGGTAATATATTTAGCTTTTTTAAAAGGAAAAAATAGATGAAGAAAAATTTATATAAAAAGTTTCAAAAGGTAGATAAAGTAAAGAAAAAATATAACGAAAAACTTATTGTAGAAAAATCACAAACGATAAAAACTATCCTATCATTTACTAGTGATATGATAGGAAAAATAATTAAGTTAATATTTTATATTTTAATAGTAGCACTTTGTTCATTAGGTGCTACTTATTTATTTAATTATATTTTAAGAGGAGGGGTCTTATGGTAAAAAAAATCATTAAAAGAATATCATTAATTATGTTTGCAACAATAGCACTTACAATAACAAATTGCTTTGCAACAAATATAATAAGTGAAGAATTTATAACAAAAGATAATGTAGAATATATTAAAAGGTCATATTCTGTTCCTGTGGATCAAGAAGATGACTTTTTATTAAATTTAGAAAATGAATTCAAAATTGAAAAGAAAAATTATCAGATACAAGAAAAAAACAGAACAGGTGGAGATATTGTAGAAACAATAAATATAAATACCACTAAAACAATTACATTAGATAGTAACAAAAAAGAATATATATTAAGCAAGTTACAACAAGAAATTGATTATAATGAAAATGGGTATGTAGGAAAATATGTACTAGATACAAATTCAATAAATGTAGAAAGCAAATATAATGGATACAAAGAAGTATTAGTTAAAGAAATGAAAACATACACTAATTTAGATAAAAATGATTTAGACAATATTCCAAAACAAATAAAAAAAGATGGATTGGTTTTAGATTTACTTACTACTAATTGGGAAGTTACTGAAACAAAAAAATTACAAGACAATGTAATTCCTAGTAAATATAAGGCAACTTGCTATTATGCTACTAAAAAGAAAGTAAATAATCCTATTACATATATTGTTACAGCAGATTATATAGGAACAGCAGAAAAAATAACTGAAAATGATTATACTTATGAAATTACTTATAAATGTATAGATGAAGATAAAAACATTTTACCTATACTTGCAATTACAGGTGGGTCAATATTAGTTATAGTTGTAATATTATTTGCAAGAAAGAAAAATGTAATTATATATAATTATCAAAATAAAGAATGGAAACAAATTGGTAAACAGAGAGTATCAAAACCTATAATTAGTTTAAATAGGTATAATTACAAAAGTGTGAGCAATAGATATAAAATAATTTTAGATGAAAAAATAGTAGATAAATATAATGGAAAAATGATTAAGATAAAAAGAAATAAACGAACGATAGACAAGTTTATAAATAAGGCAAATAATATTAAGCCTTATACAATAGAAATTATCATATAGGAGGACTCTGAGTATGAATAAAGGTATAAAAATATGTTTAATTGTAATTCCACTTGTGTTGCTGACAATTATTATGTCAGTTTTTTTAGTTCAAAAATATAAAATATTTAGTAGCAATAAAAAAGCAGATGAAACAATAGTAGTAGGAGATAATGAAGAAATAAAAGATTTAGAGCCATTAGAACAAAAAGAGATAAACTATGATGATAGCATAGGAACATTAACTATTCCAGATATTTTATTAGACAATGCACCTATTAAAGAAAGTGTAGAACTTTCAACATTATCAGAGGCAATAGGACATTTCACAAATACAAGCCTTTATAGTGGTAATGTTGGACTGGCATCTCATAACGGAGGTGGAAAAGGAGATTATTTTAGAAACCTAAACAAAATAAAAAAAGGTAGTGAAATATATTATCAAACAGATTTTGGTGTTAAAAGATATATTGTAAATACTATTGAAATAATAGATGAAACAGATTGGTCATATCTGCAAGAAACAACAGAAAATAAAATAACATTAATAACTTGTGTAAAAGGACAAAAAGAAAAAAGATTATGTGTTCAAGCAGTAGAATCAGAAGAAAATATGATAAATAATCAATAAATTAAAAAAATATAGTAAATCGGTTAGACTTTCATATATATAGCAAGTTATAATAAAGATAGGGAGAGTGATAAATATGTTTAGGTTTTTAGTAAATTTTACAAAAGTAATAGCAATAGCTTGTATAATAGGAGTTTCATTGAGGGTTATAGATATTATATTTTTAAAGGAAAAGACAAAAGATGTTGCAATTACTAACACAATAGTCGAAATACAAAATGAAGAAATATTAGAGGTAGCAAATGAAAGTAACAACATTGAAGAACAAACAACAAATGAAACGAAACAAGAAATTGCTATTGTAGAAACAAAAAAAGAAGCGGATTCAAATCAAAATACAAAAGTTGAAAAGAAAATAAATACAACAATGGAAACAAAAGTGGAAGATAAAAAAGAAGAACAACAAGAAAATTCTAGCAAAGTAAGTTTAGCAGAAACTACTAACAAAGAAGTGATAGAAACAAAAAAAGAAGAGAAATATACAGAGGTTGAAGTTGAAATTGCGGAAAAGAAAGAATGTAAAAACAATAATCACGGAATGGGTGTAGGAAATAGTGGTAAATGGTTTAATACAAAAGAAGAGGCAATAACAACATACAAACAAGAATCAAAAATGTGGGGCGATAAATGGAAAAACAACGAGATAAGTGATGATGAATATTATAGAAATTGTCCTTATGGGTATGAAATTTGGAGTTGTATGTATTGTGGCAAATGGACTATAAACTATTATTATGATAATTAAAATAAAAATTTTAGAACAAGTTAAGGCTTGTTCTTTTTTTGGAGGTAATGAGATGAGAAAAGAGAAAAAAATAAAATTTAAAGATTTAAGAAAGAAATTTTTAGCAATAATCTTTTTGATTATAACTATATTTAGTAATGTTCAACCAATATTTGCAATATCTGGCTCTGGAACTGGAAGATTTGTAGGTGGTCAATATGCTTCTGGAATAAAAACAACAGATAACAAAAACTCAGCTACAGGAGTATTGATTAGAAAGTTAATAAATAATACAACAGGAGAAAAAATGACAGTTTTTTGTGCAGAACATTTAGTTGATTATAGGACAGATGTTGTTTATAAAGGAGAATACTATGTACCAGCAGATTCAAACCTAAAAAGAGCTTGTAAAATTGCATACTTAGGTTGGTATAGCAAATATGGCAATTATGTAGTAGATGGTGGAATATTAGCAGAAGATATGAAATGGGTAAAACAAGATTATGTATTTACACAACAATATATATGGGAAACTTTGGGACAAAGTAATGCAACATTTATTAATTCGACAGTACAAAGCGATTATGTGTCATTTAAAAATAGTATTAATTCAAAAATAGCACAAATAGAAAGTAAGCCAAGTTTTACAAGAGAAACAATTACAATAGATGTTGGAACAACAAAAACTCTTACAGATACAAATGGAGTATTAAAAGATTATAATAGTATAGATAAAACAATAGATGGAATAAGAATTGTGCATACAAAAGGCGAAAATACAATGCAAGTAACAGTTGATACAAGTTGCACATCAGAAACATATAAAATAACTAATGATATGATGGAAAGCTGGGGAATGATTAAAGAAGAAACGAAAAATAATGATACATCAGTATATATAACATTTACAGAAGGAGTACAAAATCAATTATATGCCTTAAATTATAATGATCCAGTAACAATGTCATTAAATTTAAAAATAAATATATTTGGAAAATTAGAAATTGCAAAGAAAGATAATAAAGGTAATTATGTACCTAACACAACATTTAAAATTAGCTATAATTCAGATATGTCAAATCCAATAGGAACATATACAACAGGAAATAATGGAAAAGTAACTATTGATAATTTAAAACCTAAAACTGTATATATTCAAGAAATAGGTGTACCTAAACATTTAATTTTAGATAGTAAAATTAAAGAAGTTACAATAAAGCCAGCACAAACTACAAGTTTTGTTGCAACAAATGATTGGAAACAGGGATATATTAAAGTTGTAAAAAAAGATAGTGAAACTGGAAAAGTAGTAAAACAAGCTGGAGTAGTTTTTGATATATATAATTTGAATAATGAAAAGGTTACAAGTATAACTACGAACAATGAGGGTGTAGCAACTTCGCCTTTATTAGATTATTCAACCTATTTTGTAAAAGAAAGCAAAGCACCAAGCAAATACACTATACAAGTAAAAGTTAGTGAAAACATTGGAGTTATTGAAAATGGAAAGACTTATGAAATAAGTGTTTTAAATACGAGAGTTAAAGGTAGTGTTTCTATTTCGAAAGAGGACACAGAAACTGGTAAAAAAGCACAGGGAGAAGCAACTCTTGCTGGAGCAGTATATGGACTTTATGCAAGAGAAAATATATTAGACCCAGCAGATAATAGTGTTATTTACAAAGCAAATACTAAAATAGCAGAATTAGTAACAGATGAGAATGCAAATGCAAAAATAGATAATTTGTATTTAGGAAAATTTTTTATAAGGGAAATAAAGGCAAGTAAGGGTTATACACTAGATAAAACAGAATATGATTTTGAATTAAGCTATGAAAATCAAAATGTAGAGATAGTAACAAAAAGTTTAGTAGTAAAGGAAAGAGTAATTTCACAAGCATTTAGAATAATTAAAATTTCAAGTGATGAAACAGGAGAGGCTGAATTATTAAAAGGTGTAGAATTTACTATTAAATCACAAAAAGATATAGATAAATATGGCTCTTGGGAAAAAGCACCTATTGCTAAAAATTATAAAGGAGAAGAATCAGCAATTTTAGTAACAGATGAAAAAGGCTATGCTGTAAGCGAAAGGCTACCTTTTGGAAAATATGTAGTTAGAGAAACAAAGGTGTTAGACAATAAATACAAAGTGCCAGATTTTACAGTAGAAATAACAAAAGATAGTGATGAGCCTCAAACTTGGAGAATATTTAATGATAAAAGTTTTAAATCTATTATAGCAATAGTAAAGCAAGATGCTGAAACACAAAAAACAATAAAAATAAGTGGGGCAACATTCAAAATTAAAAATGTTGAAACAGGAAAATATTTCGGATACTGGTCTTGGAATCCATTACCTAAATATATCAATTCTTGGACAACAGATGAAACGGGTACAGTTATGACAAATGAACAATTACCAGCTGGAAAATTCCAATTAGAAGAGATTTCAAGCCCAAAACGGATACTTAATATCAAAAACACCAATAGAATTTGAGGTTACTTCTAATACGGCTTATGAAACTTTACCAGATGGTAGTACACCAGTAATAACTATAAAACAAGAAGATATTGCAGTAAAAGGAAAAATAAATGTAGAGAAGAAAGGCGAAGTTTTAGTTGACTTTAAAGATGGAAAATTCATTTATGAAGAAAGAGGACTAGCTAATGCAAAATATGAAATATATGCAAGAGAAAATATATACGACCCATCAAATGATGGAACTATCATTTACAAAAAAGGAACATTAGTAGATACAATAACTACAAACGAAGATGGCAAAGGTGTTTCAAAGGCTCTTTATCTAGGCGATTACTATGTCAAAGAATGTTTAGCACCAGAGTCATTCGTATTAAGTGAAGAAATAAAAAATGTTTCACTTACATATAAAAATCAAGATACTTCAATAGTTTTTGATAATGCATCATTCACAAATGAAAGACAAAAAGTTGATATAGTTGTTAATAAAAAAGATAAAGATGACAATACAGGTCTTGCTGGTGCAGAATTTAGTTTATATGCAAAAGAAGATATAAAAAATTATAAAGGCGATGTTATAGTAAAAGCAAATGAATTGATAGAAACAGCTACAAGCGATGAAAATGGTAAAACTAATTTTAAATCAGATATACCTCTATCAAAATTTTTAATAAAAGAAACAAAAGCACCAAAAGGCTACATAGCAAGTGATGAAGTAATTAATGTTGAGGCAGAATATAAAGGACAAGATATAAAAGTTATAAATTTAGAATATGAAATGAAAAACGAAAAAATGAAAGGTCATATACAGATTATAAAGACAAGCAGTGAAGATAATGAATATTCTAAACTTTCAAAAGGTAGTCCATTAGAAGATGTTACTTTTGAAATTTATGATAGTGAAAATAAATTAGTTGATAAAGTAACAACAGACAAAGAGGGAAAAGCTGTTTCAAAAGAACTTGTTATTGGAAACTATAAAATTAAAGAGAGTTCTAGTGGAAAATATTACTTATTAAATGAAAATACATATAATATTGAGATAGTAGATGATGGAACAGTAGATATAACAATTACAAATGACAATGTAGATATAGATGTAGAAATAGAAAAGAAAGGTTTTATAGAAACACAAAGTAAAGATAATATTTTCTATAATTTTAGTAATATAAAAAATAATTCTAATGTGCCACTAGATAATTTTACTTGGAAAGATATACTACCAACAGAGGCAGTAAGAATAGATAAAATCTATACTGGTACTTGGAACGAAGATTTAGAATATGCAGTATATTATAAAACAAACAAAACAGAAGAATATAAATTATTTAAAGATAAATTAAATACACAAAAGATTTATGAACTAAACTTTAATGACTTAAAGTTAGCTGATGATGAATATGTAACAGAATACGAATTTAGATTTGGTACTGTAAAAGTAGGATTTCAAGAGGTAGAAAGTCCAATATTATACTGTAATATGTTAGATGGACTAGGAAATGGCTTTGTATTTACAAATCATACAAAAGTTTCTGGAACATATTATGATGCTTATGTTGAAGATACAGATGATTGGACAACAATAACATATTATAAAGAAATTAAAGTAGATGAAGTATTACCTAGAACTCGGTAATACAAATTATTCAAATTTTATAATTACAGGTGTAATAATGCTTATAAATAGTATTGGATTGGCACTAATTTTGAGAGGAAAAAAGGATAAAGATATTGACAAAGAAGAATAATTTAATATAATAATAGCAAATATAAATGAATTCATATATTTATATGTTGTTTACTAAATCAAGAGGTATGTAGAACTATTAAAAAAGTAGTTTTGCATACCTCTTTTTTTTTGTCATAATTTGTGATATAATGCAAAAAACACATATTGGAAGTGAAATAAATGAATATGCAATTTGTAAATGACTATATACAAAAAAAGTTATTAGAAAACGAAAATTATATTAGATATACATTTTATGAATTAAGAATTAAGAACAATTTATCTGAAGATGAGGTAGATAAATTTTTAGAATTAAATAAGAACTATTTAGAGAAAAAAGGATTTCAAGTATTTTTTACAGGTGCTAAATTTACTTATGAAAATGCAAATAGAACAGTCCAACCCAATGAACTAATGATAGCAATAAAAGAAGTTGATGAGGAGATAGAAAAAAATGGAACAAAAACTAAAAAATCAAAGCATTAACAGATTAGATGTAAATGACAATATCTTAAATGTTTTAATGGATAAAGAAATAGATACGATTGGAAAATTATGTAGCAAAAGTAAAACGGATTTAAAAAACATAGGATTACTACAAAATGAGTCAAATAAAATTGAAGTAGAATTACAATTAATGGGATTGAATTTAAGAAATAGTTTATAGTAAAATTGATATTCGCGAAAAAAACAAAGACTATTATGAAAATAATATTTTGGAGGTCTAAGATGGAAGAAACAAACAAAGAAAGAAAGAAAAAAATAATTTCTCAAGAAGACATAATGAAAATGTTGAGTGTTTGCTACGATAAAGCATTAAATGGAATAGATAAAGTTAGTCCACCAATAGAACAATTTGCAGAAGATTATTTAAAGAAAGAGTCTGATAAAGAAAAAGCAATAAAATCTATGTTGAAAAATCAAATTGCAAAGTGTACAACATCGGGATTTATAACAGGTTTTGGAGGTTTGATAACAATGCCAGTAACTATTCCTGCAAATGTAGGAAGTGTATTATATGTTCAAATGAGAATGATTGCTTGTACTGCATATATGGCAGGGTATGATTTGAACTCAGATCAAGTACAAACTTTTGTATATGCCTGTTTAGCAGGAGTTTCTGTTAATGAGGTACTCAAACAAGCAGGAGTTAAAGTTGGAGTGAAATTAGCTACAAAAAGTATTGAAAAAATACCCAGAAAGACTTTAACAAAAATTAATCAAAAAGTTGGATTCAGATTCATAACTAAATTCGGAGAAAAAGGTATATTGAATTTAGGAAAAGTAGTACCTGTTGTTGGAAGTGTTATAAATGGAGGATTGGATTTTGCTGAAACAAAAGTAATAGCAAATAGAGCTTACAAGATGTTCTTTGAAAATGATTTTTCAGTAGAAGAAAAAGAGGAGGTGTATGATAATGAAGAATAACGAAAATAGTTCAGAAAAAAAAGAGTCTAAATGGAGCAAAATAAAAAGTTGTTTTGGACGAATTCCAAAAGTAATAAAGTATATTATTTATATTGTAGTAGGATTAGGAATATTTTATTTAGGTATAATGTTTAGTTCAGTTTCTACTTCTCAAACGAAGACAACAAAACTTGGATTAGAGAATGTTGGCGAATTAGTAACTCAAACTGCTCATTTAACAATAGTTCAAGATAGTAAAGAAAATAGAAAATTGTTTAATGCATTTGAAATACCATTTACAGAAAGTAGGCAAATATTTAGTTATGATATTGATGTAGATGCATCAGTAGATTTTGCTAAAATAACTTATACAACTAACAAAGACAAAAATGAAATTGTAGTAAAACTTCCACATTCAAAAATATACAAAGCAACATTAAAAACAGATTCGTTGAAAGTATATTTGGACCAAGAAAGTTTATTTTCAAGAATTGATTTAACAGAGCATAATGAAGCATTAAAGACAATGGAAGAACAAGGAATAAAGGATGCAGAAGCGAACGGAATACTTAATGCTGCAGATGAAAATACAAAAAAACTTATTGATGGAGTGATTAAAAGCAATAAGAAATACAAAGAATATAATATAGTTTATGAATATATAGGAGAGTAAAATGGATAAGATTTGGAAGATTATTGTTAAGATTTTAATTGGGGTAGGAGTTGCAATAGGACTACTATATTTAGTATTAGCACTTACTAGATAAGAATTGGTGCATATAAATTATAATATGGAAAAATTTATAAAGATTATATGAATAATATAGTATATGAGATAATTTCTATAAATAAAGGAGGATAGAATATGGCTAAAAATAAATGGATATCTTTTTTTCTATGTTTATTTTTAGGAA
>ERZ1106954.440-NODE-440-length-36050-cov-9.260036_pt1 | contig 36050 bp, 26 predicted proteins | sample MGYA00403678_ERZ1106954 | MGnify/ENA primary metagenome ERZ1106954 (study PRJEB35170, sample SAMEA104062445) | human gut metagenome | biome: human gut; feature: human-associated habitat; material: faeces | place: Denmark | collected 2012-08-20 ... | reverse complement strand
CTGCTCAACATGGAAGCCGAACTGCACAAGCGCATCATCGGCCAGGACGAGGCGGTGTCCGCACTGGCCCGTTCGATCCGCCGTACGCGCGTCGGCCTGAAAGACCCGAAGCGCCCGGCTGGTTCGTTCATCTTCGCCGGCCCGACCGGTGTGGGTAAGACTGAGCTTGCCAAGACGCTCGCCGAATTCCTATTCGACGACGAAGACGCGCTGATCCGCGTGGACATGTCCGAATTCTCCGAAAAGTACGCGGCATCCCGCCTGTTCGGTGCGCCCCCGGGGTACATCGGCTACGAGGAGGGCGGCGAGCTTACCGAAAAGGTGCGTCGCAAGCCGTTCTCCGTGGTGCTGTTCGATGAGATCGAAAAGGCTCACCCCGACATCTTCAACTCGCTGCTGCAGGTGCTGGACGACGGCCACCTGACCGACGGTCAGGGTCGCAAGGTGGACTTCAAGAACACCATCATCATTCTGACCACCAACCTGGGTACGCGCGACATTGCCAAGGCCGCGAACACCGGCTTCAACCTGGGTACGAACACCGAGTCGAGCTACCAGCGCATGAAGGAGCAGGTCTCCTCCGAACTCAAGCAGCAGTTCCGCCCGGAGTTCCTGAACCGTTTGGACGACATCATCGTGTTCAAGCAGCTCACCAAGCCGGAAGTGCGCCAGATCGTCGATCTTGACGTGAAGAAGCTGGACGATCGCCTGTTCGACCGCCACATGTCGCTCGACCTGACCGACGAGGCCAAGGACCTGCTGGCACAGAAGGGCTTCGACCCGCTGCTGGGCGCTCGACCGCTGCGCCGCGTGATTCAGCGCGACATCGAGGATGCGATCTCCGAGAAGATCCTGATGGGCGAGCTGACCGACGGCGAGCATGTGAAGGTGGATGCCGAGGGCGAAGGCCCGCTGGGCGAGTTCACGTTCGAAGGCGTGCCCTTCACGGATGCGGAGAAGACCGGTACTGAGACTGGTGACGGTGCGGCTGCGGGTGACGCTGCTGATGGTGCTGCTGCGGTTGTTCCGGCTGAGCCTACTGCTCCGGCTGAGCCTGCCGAATCCGCTCATGGCGAAACCGCCGATGGCACCGAAGGCGAGAACGCGGGGCAGTCGGAAGCCTGACCGAACTGTGCAGCCTAAGCCAACCGTTCTGAACCGGTTTGAGTCGGATTGTTCCAGACTGGAGGTTTCGGACCGGCTTAAGCTGTTCCAAACCGGTCCTGACTGGTTCTGAACTGGTTCTGGCTGGTTCTGGCTGGATGTTTCGGACTCAGCTGGATTGGTCTGAACCGGTTTGAGTCGGATTGTTCCAGACTGGAGGTTTCGGACGGGCGCAAGCTGTTCCAAACCGGTTCTGGCTGGTTCTGGCTGGTTCTGGCTGGATGTTTCGGACGCGCAATTTGCTGGCTGCGGCTGACCGCTGTTGATACAAGGGGCTGAACATCATCATGTTCGGCCCCTTGTGCTGCCCGCATGTTGCCCGGGCGGCGGAAATAGCGGCATTATGGCGATAACTGTGACTGGATGACAACAACTGTGACTGAATCACGATAACTGTGACTGGGGTGACGGATTCTGTCACCGTAGTCACAGTTGTTGTCACGATTACCTCGTGTTGTTGTTTTTCTGGTCACAGTTGTTGCTGCTTGTGCTGCTACTTGGCCGCAGCTATTGGCGCTGAAGCACAGGTGCTGCCATGTGAAGGTGTTCGGTGAGCGAAACTTGGCAGGAGACGCGACACGTAATACGGTAGAACCGGGCAGCGTGGAGCCGGCGGCATGCGGACAGACGATACGATGCCGGTAACACGAGAAGGGTAAGACCGTAGCGTAGAAGAACACGGACGAACGGTAGGTGAATGGTAATGACGGCGTACATGGAACACAAGAATCTGGCGAATGAGACGATCGATGCGGCGCGTGCCGGCGAGATCGCAGGCAATGTGCATGCCGTGCTCGACCGTGTGGCGGCTGCGGAGCAGGCGGCGGGCCGCAAGGAAGGCTCGGTGCGTTTGCTGGCCGCGACCAAAACCCGCGATGTGGGCGAGATCATGGCCGCGATCGATGCCGGTATTCGCATGATCGGCGAGAACCGCCCGCAGGAAGTGCAGGTCAAGGCTCCCGGCTTGCTGCGCTTGGCCGCCGAACGTGGTTTCGCACTCGGTGTGGGCGGCGATGCCACTGCTGATGCATCCAACGCAGCCGCATCCGACGCAGCAGCATCCAACGCAGCCGCATCCAACACAGCGGCCGCCACGAACGGTACGATTCCGTTCCATCTGATCGGCCAGCTGCAATCCAACAAAATCGGCAAGATTCTGCCGTTTGTAGACACCATCGAATCGGTGGATTCCATCGAACTGGCAGAGAAGATCGCCCGCCGGGCCGTGATGCGCGGCATTACCGTGGGCGTGCTGCTGGAGGTCAACGAGTCGGGCGAAGCGTCGAAGTCCGGCTGCCCGGCCAGCCACGCCATCGATCTTGCGCAGCGCATCGGCAACATGGGCGGTCTGCAGTTGCAGGGCCTGATGACCATCGGCGCGCATGTGAGCGACGAGACCGCCATTCGTGCCGGTTTCGCGCATCTGCGCAAAACCCGCGATCAGATCCTTGCATCCGGCGCTCCCGGCACCGAGCATTGCACCGAACTGTCCATGGGCATGACCGGCGACATGGAACTCGCCATCGCCGAAGGTGCGACCATTGTGCGCGTGGGCACCGGTATTTTCGGCGAGAGAGCGTTCATCTGAGCTTGGCCGGTGGCGCATATCACGCCTTCTGTCTTAAATCGCAAATCGCAAACCGCAATACGTAAGACGAATGCAGTCGGTGCAGGCAAGGAGATGAAGCATGAGCGACGGCGCTGGGCATGACGCTGCGGTCCGTGTGCACGTTACGGTAAGCGGCATGGTGCAAGGCGTCGGGTACCGATATTTCACCGTGACCGAGGCGCGCAAGCTCGGCCTTGCTGGCTGGGTGCGCAACCTGATGAACGGTGATGTGGAGTTGGAGGCGCAAGGGGCGCGAAGTGACGTGGCCATGCTGATCTCACGGCTGAAGCTCGGGCCGGCATGGAGCGATGTGCGGCGGGTCGCGGTTGACGAGACGCCGTTGCGCGGCGATGACAACGGTTTCCGTGTGCGCGGCTATTAGGCTGACCTGCGCAAATGCCGCACAGCGCGTCAGCGCCATACAACCGCCATACGATGCAAACGAATATACGATTTGCCAAGATTCCGCGGTTCTGCCGCCATGCATGGCGTTAGACTAGTGCGTATGAGAATCGCACGTTTTTCCCGGAATAATACGCCCGGATACGCCTTCGTACAGAAGGACGACAAGGATGGCGAAGACTACCTGGTAGTGCTCAACGGCCACCCGATCCTGGGCAATCAAGTCACCCCGACCGGTGAACGGTTCAAAATCGAATCCGAAGGCGTCCGCCTGCTGTCCCCGGTCATCCCATCCAAGATCTACGGCCTTGCCAAAAACTATGAGGCTCACGCCGAATTCATGCACGAGGCCGGCCATTCCGACATCAAGCACGCGCCCGAAGACATGATCATCTTCACCAAGCCGTCCACGTCGGTGATCGGCCCGGACGACCCGATCATCATCCCCGCCTGCTCCAACGACATGAACTACGAGCCTGAACTGGCTGTGGTGATGGGTCGCGTGGCCAAGAACGTTTCCGTGGAAGACGCCATGGACTACGTGCTCGGCTTCACCTGCGTGAACGACGTGACGTTGCGCGACGTGCAGGGCACCGACCCCACGTGGACGCGAGCCAAGGGCTTCGACACCTCCTGCCCGCTCGGCCCATGGCTGGTGACGCGCGACGACATCGACTGGACCAATGCGAAGATCTCGTTCAAGCTCAACGGTCGCACCGTGCGTGCCGCAGGCGGTACCACCGCGAACCTGATCCATAGCATTCCGGAGCAGATTGCCGCGATCTCGTCGTTCTCCACACTGCTGCCGGGCGACGTGATCATGACCGGCACGCCGAACGCGTCCGGCACGCTGAAGCCGAGCGATGAGGCGATGGTGATTGTGGAAGGCATCGGCGCATTGCGCAATGTGGTGCTGAAAGCCCGCTGAACGGCGATACGCTGTAAAGAGCCGTGATCGAAGCGTGTTGTGCCGCTTCGGTCACGGCTTTTGCTCTATGCGGTGATATTGGGGGCGCTGTGGATGGTTTCACTGGGGCGGCTTCACTGTGGCGGTCGCACGACGAAACGCCAAAACGAAAGTTGAGTCAATATCACTCAAGTTTTGGGAATAGAATAGGCGATAGCTCTGTTGAACGTGTCAGAACATGACATGAACGCCTGCCGAACGGCTGCACATGCACACGCGCACACACCGCACGCGCGCACACTGCAACCCCACGGAAGGCCAAGAGACTTGGAGGTTACCGCAATGGACCAGAACAAACTCACCAATATGTCGCGCGAAGCCATCACCGACGCCGTGCAGAGCGCATCCGCCGCAGGCAACGCGCAAATCGACGTACTGCACCTACTCAACGCCCTGCTCACCCAGGAACAAGGCGTGGTTCGTGGACTCATCGAAGCCGCAGGCGGCGACGCCAAAGCCATCGGCACCGCCGTACGCAACGCGCTGACCAACCTGCCCTCCGCCAGCGGATCCACCACCGCACAGCCGCAGCCCAGCCGCCAGTTCGAAGCCGCATTGGTGCAGTCCGAAAAGGAAATGCAGCAGATGGGCGACGAATACATCTCCACTGAACACCTGCTCATCGGCATCGCCGCAGCCGCACCGAACCAGGCCGCCGATATTCTGCAAGCCAACAACGTCACCGCGCAGGCGCTGCGTGCCGCCGTGCCGACCGTGCGCGGAGGCGACCGGAAGGTCACCAGCCCGGACGCCGAAGGCAGCTACAAGGCGCTGGAAAAGTACTCCACCGACCTGACCGCCGCGGCCAAGGAAGGCAAACTCGACCCGGTGATCGGGCGCGATCAGGAGATCCGCCGCGTCATCCAGATCCTCTCCCGCCGCACCAAGAACAACCCGGTGCTGATCGGCGAGCCCGGCGTGGGCAAAACCGCCGTCGTAGAAGGACTGGCCCAGCGCATCGTCGCCGGCGATGTGCCCACCACCCTGCAGAACAAGAAGCTCATCTCGCTCGACCTGGGCTCCATGGTGGCCGGCTCCAAATACCGTGGCGAATTCGAGGAACGCTTGAAGAGCGTGCTGGAAGAGATCAAGAACGCCAACGGGCAGATCATCACGTTCATCGACGAGATCCACACCATCGTGGGCGCAGGCGCAGCCGAAGGCTCCATGGACGCGGGCAACATGCTCAAGCCCATGCTGGCCCGCGGCGAACTACGCCTGATCGGCGCCACCACACTGGACGAATACCGCGAGAACATCGAAAAGGACCCGGCGCTCGAACGCCGCTTCCAGCAGGTGTTCGTCGGCGAGCCAAGCGTGGAAGACACCATCGCCATCCTGCGCGGCATCGCCCCCAAATACGAGGCGCACCACAAGGTCACCATCGGCGATGACGCGCTGGTCGCAGCCGCGACACTGTCGAACCGCTACATCTCCGGCCGCCAGCTGCCCGACAAGGCCATCGACCTGGTCGACGAGGCCGCAGCGCACCTGCGCATGGAACTCGACTCCTCGCCTGAGGAAATCGACGAACTCACCCGCCAGGTGGAACGCCTGAAGATGGAAAAGTCGTATCTGCTGGGCAACCCGAAGAACGACAAAGCCGCCGACAAGGCCGAAGCCGAACTCGACGACAGCGCCAAAGACCGTCTGGCCGACCTGAACAAGGAAATCGCCAATAAAAGCGAGAAGCTCAACGGGCTCAAAGCGCGCTGGGACGCCGAAAAAAGCGGGCACAACCGCATCGGCGACCTGCGCAAGAAGCTCGACGAACTGCGCACCCAGGCCGAACGCTATGAGCGCGAAGGCGACCTGGCGAAATCCTCCGCCATCAACTACGGTGAAATCCCCAACATCCAAAAGGAGATCGCACAAGCCGAAAAGAACGAACAGAACGCCAAGAACGGTTCGAACGCCGCCAACACCGCCGCCGACGTGCCCATGGTCCCCGACCGCGTGGACGCCGACTCCGTAGCCGAAATCGTCTCCGACTGGACCGGCATCCCCGTCGGCCGCCTCATGCAAGGCGAAAACGAGAAGCTCCTGACCATGGAAGACTACCTCGGCAAGCGCGTGATCGGCCAGAAAGAAGCCATCAAAGCCGTGTCCGACGCCGTGCGTCGCTCGCGTGCCGGCATCTCCGACCCGAACCGCCCCACCGGCTCGTTCCTGTTCCTCGGACCCACCGGCGTGGGCAAAACCGAACTTGCCAAGGCGCTCGCCGACTTCCTGTTCGACGACGAGAAGGCCATGGTACGCATCGACATGAGCGAATACATGGAGAAGGCATCCGTGTCCCGCCTGATCGGCGCCGCGCCAGGCTACGTCGGCTACGAGCAGGGCGGCCAGCTGACCGAAGCCGTGCGTCGCCGCCCATACTCGGTGGTGCTGTTCGACGAGGTGGAAAAGGCGAACCCGGAGATCTTCGATGTGCTGCTGCAGGTGCTGGACGACGGCCGCCTGACTGACGGGCAGGGCAGGACCGTGGACTTCAAGAACACGATTCTGATCATGACTTCGAACCTCGGCTCGCAGTTCCTCGTCAACGAGGATATGGACGACGAGGCCAAGCGCAAGGCCGTGATGGATACCGTGCACATGAACTTCAAGCCGGAGTTCCTGAACCGTTTGGACGACACCGTGATGTTCCACCCGCTTACCCGCGAGGAGCTGGGCGGCATCGTGGACATTCAGGTGGCCAACGTGTCCGCACGCCTGACCGATCGTCGCATCACGCTCGACGTGACCGACTCGGCCCGCGAATGGCTGGCAAACGTGGGCTACGACCCGGCATACGGCGCCCGCCCGCTGCGCCGCCTGGTGCAGACCGAAGTGGGCGACCAGCTGGCGCGCATGCTGCTGGCCGGCAAGGTTCACGACGGCGACACCGTGCTGGTGGACCAGACCGGTGGCGAACACCTGGAGCTCACCGCATGGGCGAGCGACAAGCTCATGGACGACGGTGCGGCTGAGGCTGACGGTGCCGACGTGCGCTGACGAACTGTGACTCAGTGACAACAACTGTGACTGAGGTGACGGATTCTGCCACTCCAGTCACAGTTGCTGTCACCATCACCTCGTGTTGTTGTCACTTCAGTCACAGGTATTGCCCGCTCGCCGCAGCCGCGCTGTGTCGGCGAGTCGTCGACGATCGCCATGCTTCGCATCTCTCCTCCTTGGCCATTACGCGGGTGCTTGCGTGCCGGTTGCGCGTGCCGGTTTGCGGACAACAGATTACTTGATGGTGTTCCGGGAATGGGTAAAACGGGGGGTACTGTGTTGAGTGCGAATGGAGCGCAACGTGGTTGCGGGCGGTCACTGCCGCGTGCGCCGTCCGATATGCAACGAAGGGGGTATTAGGGGGTATTAGGGGGTATGTGATGCGTGCAGTGGGATTGCGCATGATGGTGCGTTTGCGGCGTAGCGTCGGATTGCCGACTGTACTTGCCGACTGTACTTGCCGGCTGTATCTGCCGACCGGCTGCCGGTCATGATGCAGATTGACGTGTAGGCTCGGAAACCATGACAGGTCGTTTCGCTCCCACGCCCTCGGGGCGTATGCATATTGGCAATATGGTCGCCATGCTGGCCGCGTGGCTGGACGCACGGTCGCGCGGGCAGCGCATGGTGTTGCGCATCGAAGACATCGATACGCCGCGCGTACTGCCGGATGCCGACCGTTGGATCATGGACGATCTGACATGGCTCGGCCTGGACTGGGATGGCGAACCGGTGTACCAGTCACAGCGTCTTGACCTGTATGAGCAGGCGATGAAACTGATACCGTGCGGGGCGCCCGCTGCCGGCGCTTCGCCCGATTCCGGCACCGCATCGCACGCCCCCTTCAATACCCCCCTTATACCCCCTTCCGGTACGACGGGAACCGGCTGGCAGTACCCGTGCTTCTGCTCTCGCGCCGACATCCGCGCCGCATCCGCCCCGCAGGAAGGCGACGGATTCCAGATCTACCCGGGCACCTGCCACATGCTCGCAGTAAACGAACCGCAGGAATCCGCACGCCGCGTAGACCAACACCAACGCCACTCATGGCGTCTCGCCATGCCCAGCCCAGGCACCCCCGCCAACACCGTCACCTTTATCGACCGCGTATTCGGCATGCAGACCTATGATCTGGCGTATAGCATCGGCGATTCCATCATCCGCCGGTCGGACGGTCTGTTCTCCTACCAGTTCGTCGTCACCGTGGACGATCTTGCCATGGGCGTCGACTCCATTGTGCGCGGGCGCGATCTGCTGCGTTCCACCGCGCTGCAATCATGGATTCGCACCACGCTGCTGGCCAACGGATTCGCGGCCAATGGACTTGCTGCCGTATCGGCCGTATCAGTCACTTCAGCCACTGCAGCCACTCCGACCCACCCCGAATACGCACACATTCCGCTCATAGAGAACGCAGCAGGCCGTCGCCTGGCCAAACGCGAACGCTCCCTCGACATGGGCGCCCTACGCAAACGTGGCGTCACCGCCGAACAAGTCGCCGGCTACTGCGCCTACCTGCTCGGGCTCGCCGCCACCCCGGAACCCCGCACGCCGGCCAGCCTGCTCAACGATTTCAGCTGGGAGCCGCTCCAACGCAACCACGCCGATCGCATACTCGACACTGCCTCGCCACAATGCCCCGACTGGCTCGCACACGCGGTAGTCTGAAATCACATAGCCGAACTCACCAAACGGCTCAGGCTCGTAGAAAGGAGCATTCAATGTCGAAAGTCTTCAGGAACGTGCTGATTGGCGGTGCCGCGCTCGCCGGTGCCGCTGGTGCCGCAGTATGGGCCGTGGCGCCGCGAGGATTCAAAAACAAGCAGAAGCATTACGTGCCCACCGTGCCGGACGTGTGGTATGCGCATCGTGGTCTGCACGACGCCGGTTCCGGCCTGACCGCCGACTATGCCGAGCAGAGCGGCGAATACGTGGCATTGGCACGCCGTATGGCGGTCAAAGCCGGGTATGGCAGCGAAACCAAGCCGGGGCCGATCGCGCCGGAAAACTCGATGGCCGCATTCGCCGCCGCCTGCGAAGCCGGGTATGGCATCGAACTCGATATTCAGCTCAGCCGTGACGGCGAAGTCGTGGTGGTTCACGACGCAGATCTGGGGCGTGTGGCCGGCGATCCGCGCAACATCAAGGATCTGAGCTACAGCGAACTGACACGCATCCCGCTGTACCCCACCGCCGAACCGGGTGACGCCAGGGCCGCGCTGCTGCCGGGCGGCGAAGAGAACCCTCCGCTGGTGGTCACGCCGTCACAAGCGCCGGAAGGCTACTACCAGCATGTGCCACTGTTCTCGGACGTACTGAAACTGGTCGCCGGGCGCGTGCCGCTGATTGTGGAATACAAGTTCGAAAACAACGCCACATGGGATGACCGTGACGTGGAACTGATGGAGAAGGGCCACGCGCTGCTCGAAGCGTATGACGGGCCGTTCGTGGTCGAATCGTTCCACCCGGGTGCCGTGAACTGGTATAAGGAGAACCACCCGGACGTGTGCCGTGGTCAGCTGGCATTCTGGCCGGCTTCGGGCGGTGCGAGGAACGGTTCGCCGGTGGATCAGGTGCGCAGGTATGCCGCCGGATCGTTGGCGTTCGACTGGCTGTCCCGCCCGGATTTCGTGGCCTATGACTGGCATGGCGGCGCACTGCCACAGGTGCGGTTGACCCGTGCGATGGGTGCGATGCCGGTTGCCTGGACCGTGCGCAGCCAGGAGGAGCTCGAAGCGTGTGGCGAACGGTTCGACCGCTTTATCTTCGAAGCGTTCGTGCCGCAGGGCGAGTGATGCGGTTGCGGTTGCGATACCGGTCGCAGTACTGGTTGCGGTGACAGCCGCGACAGGAAAATAACTGTGACTGGGTGACAACAACACGAGGTAATCGTGACAACAACTGTGACTGGAGTGACAGAATGTGTCACCCTGGCCACAGTTGTTGTCATTTAGTCACAGCTATCCGCACTGTGACGCGATACGGCAGACGCCTTACTTGTGGTACGGCTCGTGCGCGTTGATCTTATACGCGCGATACACCTGCTCCAGCAGGATCACGCGCATCAGCTGGTGCGGGAACGTCATCTTGGAGAAGCTGAGCTTGTAGTTCGCTTGGCGCAGGATTGCGTCGTCCATGCCGATCGACCCGCCGATCACGAACTGGATATGACTCACGCCCTGAATGCCCAGCTGGTCGATCTTACGCGCGAACCCTTCGGACGTAACCTGCTGGCCGTCGATCGCCAGCGCGATCACGTAGGCGCCGGGCTTGATGTGCTTGGCGATGCGCTCGCCCTCTTTGGCTTTGATCTGCCGTTCCACGCCTTCAGAGGCATGTTCGGGTGTTTTCTCGTCGGCCACTTCAAGAATGTTGAGCTTGCAGTAGCGACCGAGTCGTTTGGAATATTCGGCGATGGCGTCGCGAAGGTACTGTTCCTTCACCTTGCCTACGCAGATGATGTCGATTTGCATGGGTCACCTTCGATTGCGGTCGGTATGGATTCGGGTATGGGGTTGCTGTGGTCAGACTTGCGGTCAGGCTTGCGGAACGGCCCGTGGAATCGGTTACGGGATTGGCGGAATCGCTTACGGAACAATCCGTGAAACAAGTTGTGGAACAACCGAAACCGTGTGCGCGCAGCATAAAGGGCCATGCACGTATTACGGGTGCACGGCCCTTTGCGGCAGTCGTTGTGCGATGGTCGCACAGCCGGCAGCTAGTCGGTCAGCCGTCGGTCAGTCGGTCAGACGATCAGTCGATCACGCCGTACAGACGGTCGCCGGCATCGCCCAAACCAGGAACGATATAGCACTTGTCGTTCAGCTTCTCGTCGACCGCGCACAGCACCAGCTTGAACTTGACGGACGGATCGAGGTTCTCCTCAACGAACTTCAAGCCTTCCGGAGCGCCCAGAATGCACACGGCGGTCACATCCTTGGCGCCACGCTCGGTCAGATAGTGCGTTGCGGCGACCAGCGTGCCACCGGTGGCAAGCATCGGGTCGATCAGGAAGCACTGGCGGCCGGTCAGATCCTCAGGCAGGCGGTTCGCATACGTGATCTGCTGGGTGGGGTGCTCCTCGTCGCGCTTCATACCAAGGAAGCCGACCTCGGCGGAAGGGATCATCTTGGTCATGCCGTCAAGCATGCCCAGGCCCGCGCGCAGCACAGGCACGATGATCGGGGCGGGGGAGGCGATGTGCTTGCCGATCATGGGAGCGACCGGGGTTTCGATGGGCTTATCCACCACATCGATGTCACGAGTGGCTTCGTAAGCCTCAAGCATGACGAGCTCGGTGACGAGCTCGCGGAAGGTGGAGGAGGCGGTGTTCTTGTCGCGCAACACAGTCAGTTTGTGCTCGACGAGCGGGTGATTCAAAACATGCAATTCCATAGTTACCAAGACTACCGCCGTTCCAGTGATTGTGCGAACGGCGCGGTTCCTCGCATCGCATTGCACGTGAGACGACGTGCGGATTACGAGAGAAACAAGGTGGCGGGAAAATCCCGCGAGGCATGCAGCATGCTATCCGCGTCGATAAACGCACACTCGAAACGGAATCGTGCGCGCAAGCGATCCGGCGGCGTAACGAACAGCGCAGTGGCAAGCCCATCAGCCGTAGCACAAGGGAAAGCGGCCTGTTGCGGCACATACGCCCATGCGGCGGCAACACTATCAGCCGGCATGCCGTCGATCGCATTGAGCAGATGATGCAGACGCATACCGGACTGCTCGCCCCAATGCCGGCGGCTCGGAGCGCTCGCGCACAGCGCGCCGTCCATAATCTCAGCCACACCCACCGCCTGCGTAGAGTCGGACGGGTGTTCTAACGCGACGCGCAGCGGAACCGGCTGATCGGGAGACTGTCCTAGATGCACCAGCAGATCGCCACCCGCATCGATCACCAATGCTCGATCGGCAGCACGATTGGCATTCGGGCCGGCATGGTGATCGGCGTTGCGCTCGGTATTGCGTTCGTCATTGCAGCCGCCATCATGCAGCAATGCGGCGATCAGATCCACCGCATACCCTTTGCCGCATGCGCCGAAATCCAACGAAACCGGCCCTCGGGTGATCAGCGTGCATCCATGCCGTTCCACGCTGTCATGCCACGTGGCCCGCCCATGAACCGCTCCCGCATACGCCCGGGCGTTGGGCTGCGCGGCAAACGTGTAGGCCGGCCCATACCCCAAACGAGTCAGATCCTCGCCCACGCACGGGTCGATCGCGCCATCGCTCGCCTCATGCAGCGCATCGTACAAGTCGAACAGGCCGCCCGCCCAATCCGGAAAATCAAAGGAACCACCATGGGTGGCCCGGCGCATGGCCGCCACCAGCGAATCCTCACGAAAGCGCGACAGCGTGTGCTCATACGTGCGCAGCAATGCCGCGACAGCCTCCCGCATGTCCGATTCTGCCGAATCGGTCATCTGAGAGGTGAGGTTGGCATGCTGGTTGTCCGATTCTGCCGAATCGGTCATTCGAAGTTGGACTTGCACCACGATGCCGGTGCCTAATGCCTGAGGGAATGCCAGAGTGCACATGTCGGTCGTTCTGCTGCGTTCCATCCCACCTCCAATCAACCCGAGCATCCAGCACCCGCGATTTGCCTGCGGGTAAACGGTAACGTGAACGTTTCCAGCCGCCGAGTAAACTAAGCCCCATTATGACAGCTCAGAACAGCGATAACGGCTCATCGGCCGATTTGAAATCCCTTGAACACCTCGACGAGGGCAATGAAATGTCTCGTGGCCTGACGAACCGCCATGTACAGTTCATCGCCATCGGTGGCACTATCGGCACCGGTCTGTTTCTCGGTTCCGGCAAATCCATCGCCCTGACCGGCCCCAGCATCATCTTCGTATACATCGGCGTCGGGCTCATCATGTTCCTGCTCATGCGCGCCATCGGCGAAATGATGTACCGCGACCCCAGCCAGCATACTTTCATCAACTTCATCGGGCGCTATCTCGGCCGTGCGTGGGGCAAGTTCGCCGGTTGGACGTACTGGATCGTGCTCATCCTGACCGGCATGACGGAAATCACCGCGGTCAGTACGTATTTCGTCACGTTCTTCCGCATGTTCGGCATAGAGCTCCACGGTTGGAAATGGCTGATCGAACTATGCTTCCTGGTGGTGTTGACCGCCATCAACCTCATCGCCGTAAAAGTGTTCGGCGAGGCGGAATTCTGGTTCTCCATGATCAAGATCACGTTGATCGTGGGCCTTATCGCCACCGCAGTGGTCATGCTGATCGTCGGCTTCCACTACCCGGCTACCAGCATCGACGGCGTGGACGGTGCCATTCCCGGCGCCTCGGTCTCATTGAAGAACCTGATCGACGGATTCGCCATCGCGCCGAACGGTTGGATGAACTTCTTCATGAGCTTCCAGATGGTGTTCTTCGCCTACCTGCTTATCGAATTCGTGGGCGTGACCGTCTCCGAAACGCAGAATCCGCGCAAGGTGCTGCCCAAGGCCATCAACGAGATCATCATGCGTATTCTGATCTTCTATGTGGGTGCGCTGGTCGCCATCATGGCGATCGTGCCGTGGCGTAACTTCAAGCCGAATTCCGACGGCTCCTACCCGTCCCCGTTCATCATGGTGTTCAAATACGCGGGTCTTGACTGGGCCGCCGCGCTGGTGTTCTTCGTGGTGATTACCGCCGCCGCCTCGTCGCTCAACTCGCTGCTGTATTCGGCAGGCCGACACCTGTACCAGTTGGCGCAGGATTCCGATGCGCCGGCCATGCGCGGTCTTGCCGAGGTCTCCGACCGCAAGGTGCCGGCCAAGGCGATCGTGGTGTCCGGCTGCATGATTCTGCTGTCGCCGATCATCAATATGATTCCGAGCGTTTCCAGCGCGTTCGTGCTGTTCTCGTCCGCCGCCAGCGCCGTGGTGATCTTCATCTACGTGCTCACGATGTTCGCGCATCGCGGCTACTGCAAGAGCGCCGACTTCATTGCGGACGGCTTCCTGATGCCGGCATGGAAGGTGACGGATTGGATTGCGATTGTATTCTTCGTGCTCGTGTACGTCACGCTGTTCCTCTCGGCCGATACGCGCGGTTCTGCGATCGCCGGCGTGGTCTGGCTGGTGGTGTTCGGCGGGTACTGCCTGCTGCACGAGCGTTTTGAGAATCGTGACCTGAAAGAGGCGTTGCACAAGACCAAATGACGGTAACTGTGACGAAATGACAACAACTGTGACTGGAGCGACGGATTTTGTCGCTCCAGTCACAGTTATTGTCATTTTTACCTCGGGTTGTTGTCACTAAACGCACAGTTATCTCGGCCGGCTACGCGTGACTCGGCTTGCGCACCCCGCATGCGCGACTCAGCCGATATAGTCGGCCTCGTTCGTCGGGCTGGACGGCACGGCATGATCCTCCGTCACCTTGCCCAGGCCGGACAGGTACGCCTCGCGGCCTGCCTCGATCGCGTTCTTGAACGCGCGTGCCATCAGCGGAATATTGCCGGCGGAAGCGATGGCCGTGTACGCCATCACCGCGTCCGCGCCCATTTCCATGGCTTCCGCGGCCTGGCTTGGACGGCCGATACCCGCATCGATGATTACCGGAACATTGGAGTTCTTGATGATCACTTCGATAAAATCGCGTGCACGCAGGCCTTTGTTCGAGCCGATCATCGCGCCGAGCGGCATCACGCACGCCGCGCCCGCATCCTCCAGGCGCTTTGCGGCGATCGGGTCGGGGAACATGTACGGCATGACCACGAACCCCTCCTTGGCCAGCTGCTTCGTGGCCTTGATGGTCTCCTCGTTGTCGGGCAGCAGATACTTCGCCTCATGCTCGATCTCCACCTTCACGAAGTCCGTCTGGCACACCTCGCGGGCCAGACGCGCGATGCGCACCGCTTCTTCCGCGTTACGCGCACCCGACGTGTTCGGCAGCATGGTGATGCCCTTGGGAATGTAGTCGAGCAGATTGTTTTCGGTGGTGCGGCAGCGGCGCAGCGCCATGGTGACGATCTGCGTGCCGGCGTTCTCGATGGTCGCCTTGATGAGGTTCAGATCGTAGCGGCCGGAACCGAGGATGAAACGGCTGGTGAACTTATGCCCGCCGAGGATGAGAGGATCGGCGCTGCCGGTGGCGATCTCGTCGTAGGCGTGCGCGTCCGGCTCGGGCAGGATGGCCGTGTTCGTAGTGGTGCCGACCAGCTCGTCAAGCGTGGCGTTCGGTGCGGCGGCGACGTCCTTCTCCGCGGTGGTGATGGTGTGTTCGGTGCTCATAGTGTGTCCTTTCGTTGGGGTTCTGCGTGTGTTATGCGTCCTCTTCGCCGAGGATCAGGCGGGTGATCATATTCGCCTCATGGCAGGCGACCACGCCCACGCGCGGGGCCATCAGGCCGGCACCCGGCACGGGGGCGGTTTTGCCGTCGCCGCAGAAGTAGAAGTTCTTCGACACGCGGCGCGTGCTCACCAGGTTGGAGCTGCGGAATCCGGCCATGCCCGAAGCGCTTACGAGCTTCTTATCCGGCAGGTTTTCCAGCACCGCGTTGACGAGCATCGTCTTGTTTTCCGGCACATCGAACGCCTCGCAGATGATGCTTTCGTTCTCGAACAGCGTCGGCACGTTCTCGTCGGTCACTTTCACGGTGTCGATGGTGATGTCGGTGAACGGGTTGATCTGGCGCAGGTTGGAACGCAGCGCCTCGGTCTTGTACTGGCCGAGATCCTTGAGGAAATACTGCTGACGGTTCAGGTTGGTCATATCCACGCGGTCGAAGTCGATGAGGTGCAGGTGGCCGACGCCGATGCGGGTCAGAGCCACCGCGATGGTGGAGCCGAGGCCGCCGCAACCGCAGATGGCCACATGTGCGGCATCGAGTTTGTCTTGTGTGACGGCGGTGTGGCGGTCGAGCAGGGCGGCGCGGATCTCCTCGCGGCTGGCGAGCATGGCGGGGTCGGGCTGGTTGTCGAACGCCTGCTGGCGGGCGCTGATCTGCTCCGGGGTTGCCGATGGTTCAAGGGTCATGATTGGCGTGGTCTTCCGTTCGTTGTCTATGGTTCGTTCGTCGTGATGTGCGTGGTGCGTGTGATACGTGTGGCTGCGTGATGCGCGCCGCTCAGCCGCCCTGCACGAACGTGACGATCTCCAGGGTGTCGGTGCCTTTGAGCTGCGTCTGCGCACGCTGGGCGCGTGGCACGATCTCGCCGTTGAGTTCCACGGCCACGCGGTCGGCGCGCAGGCCCTTGCTTTCGATCAGCTCGGCCACGGTGATGGGCGTGGCGATCTGCTCTTCCTTGCCGTTGATGATCATTGGACTGTCCCTTCTTATGTGTTGGGAGCCGTGGGTTTGCATGGCATCCGGTACGAAAAAGGGTCGCGAAGAGAAGCCGTACCCTATGAGGTGGTGCGCCCCTCCGTGACCCTGATCACGCGATATTCGGTTATCGCGAACGGAAGATTGAGATGCGCCCTGGCGGCGCGAACAACCCGTCTCCTTACGGCGGCATTACCCGCATCAAGTCCTCGGTCGAAGCTCGTCGCTCCCTCTCAGCCTTTCGGCTCCCGTTCGGTTGTGCCCTCATCTTCCCGCGCCCGCCCGACAAGCCGGGTGCCGCGCGTGTGCAAGAATGGGTGGCGGAGTGCCGACGATGGAAAGGGACGATGATGGTGATTGCGCGGAACATGGGCGAATTGGCGGGGTTTGCGATTCCCAGGCTCGGCATGGGAACGATGGCGTTGGCGATTGAGGGGCGCCCGGATCGGGAGACGGCGATCGAGACGATTCACGCCGGTCTCGATGCGGGCGTGCGGTATCTCGACACCGCATGGTCGTATTATCTGCCGAGCCGGCCCGGCACTGGAACCCCGGAGGACTTGGGGTACGGCGAGCGGCTGGTGCGTGACGCGTTGCGCACGTGGGACGGTCCGCGTGATGAGGTGCTGGTCGCTACGAAAACCGGGTACCGTCGCACGATGGAGGAGCCTGTTTCCGTTGCGCAGATGTCCGATTCGGCCGAATCGGACGCGCAGGGTGCTCAGGGCGCGCAGGGGGAGAGCGCTCAGGAGCGTCAGCATTTGCAGGCTGCCGGCAGCAGGTATGGCTGGATGGCCGATTCGCGCCCGGAGACCATGATCCGTGATGCGAAGGAGTCGGCGTTGCATCTTGGTGTGGATGCGCTTGATCTGCTGTACTCGCATGGCCCGGACCCGGCGGTGCCGTATGCGGATCAGGTCGGCGCGTTGAAGCAGCTGCTGGACGAGGGCGTGATCCGATACGCCGGCATCTCCCGCGTGAACAACGAGCAGATCGATACGGCTCGCGCCATGCTCGGCGACAAGCTGATCGCTGTGCAGAACCAGTTCTCGCCGTCGCACCCCGACCCCGAACATACGATGGGTCACTGCAGGGAGCTGGGTCTGGCGTTCGTCTGCTGGAGTCCGCTCGGCGGGTTCCTTGATGCGTTCGACCAGCGTGCGTACGACCCGTTCCGCGCGGTCGCGGGCGAGCATGGCTGCTCCTATCAGCGTGTGGTGCTGGCGTGGGAGCTGGCGCAATACGAGCGTCTGTACACCATTCCCAGCGCCCGCAATCCGCATGAGATCAACGATTCCTTCGCCGCCACCGGGCTGGAGCTTACGTGCGACGAGCTTGCCAGGCTGAATCGTGCGGTGTTCGGCGGTTCCCGGTTGCGCTGATGACGCAAGAGTCCGATTCCCTCACAAATTGGTTTACACCGTAAGATATTATGACGGTTGTCTATGGCGTAAAGGAGGAAGCCCATTGGGGTTCGAGCAGGAAGCGTTCGATCGGTTGGTGCAGACCACCTGGGGCAAGCGTTCCCAGATGCAGCGGGAGATGTCCCGTGGCGTCAAAGGTGAGCCGTTCGTGGTGCAGGAGCTGTATATCAAGGGCGCGATGACGCCATCGCAGATCGCACAGGCCATGCGGGCCACGACGGGGCGCGTCTCCACATTGCTGGCCGGATTGGAGAAAAAAGGCCAGATCGTGCGCGAACCAGACCCTGAAGACCGTCGTAGCGTGCACGTGAAGCTCACCAAAACCGGTGAGGAACGTGCGCACAAGCAGCGTGAGGACATGCGTGAGGCGATCTGCTGGATCTTTTCGCAGATGGGGGAGCGCCGGACGCGCGAATTCATCGACCTTACCGACGAATTCACTACATATATGACGTTGTGCATGCCTGGCAAGTCTCGCCCCACTCCGGAGCAGGTGAGGCAGGCGTTCGACAAGGCGAGCGAGCCCGGTTCCGGTTCCCGTGAACAATAGCGGTTCCGGTTCCGGTTCCGGTTTCTGTGAGCAATAGCGGGCATATAGCGGGTGGGCGAGTCCGGTTCCGATTCCTGCGCCATACGTGCCTACCATCCTCCTCAAACTGTTGACGCTGAGCCGTTCCTCACCGTCGGTAGTTTGGATGTTTCTCAGTCTGTTGACGGTGAGAGGGTGCTCGCCGTCGGTAGTTTGGGTGTTTCTCAGTCTGTCGACGGTGAGAGGGTGCTCGCCGTCGGTAGTTTGAGGGAAGAGAAAGAAGCGGGGGCAAACGTTGCGTATGCCGCAAATCGCTGTCAGAAAATAGTCGGCTATGGATGTAGTATCTTACAGTGTAAGTTACTTACGGTGTAAGTAATCGAAGTCGTAAGAACAGCTCTAGAGAAGGAACCAAACATATGCTTCGCATCATGCGATACCTCTCCAAAGCGGAGATAGGCCAGATGCTCATAGCACTGGTCAGCATCGTAGGGCAGATCTGGCTCGATCTGACCCTGCCGGACTACATGTCCGACATCACCACACTCGTGGAAACCCCCGGTAGCACAATGCACGACATCTGGGTGGCCGGCGGCAAAATGCTGCTCGTCTCGCTCGGCTCCGTCGCCTGCGCCATCGTCACCGGCTATATCGCCGCACGCGTGGGCGCCTCATTCAGCCAGCGACTGCGCTCGCTCGAATTCAACAAGGTGGAAAGCTTCGGCCCGGCCGAAATGAGCAGATTCTCCACCGCATCGCTCATCACCCGTTCCACCAACGACATCACGCAGATCCAGATGTTCATCACCATGGGCCTCATGATGATCGTCAAATCGCCGATCATGGCCGTATGGGCCATCTGCAAGATCGCCGGCAAAGGCTTCGAGTGGACGGTCGCCACCGGCATCGCCGTCGTGGTATTGATGGCCGCCATCTGTGTGATCATGTTCTTCGTCATGCCGAAGTTCAAAGCCATGCAGCGCCTGACCGACAACATCAACCTGGTGGCACGCGAAAACCTGACCGGTCTGCGCGTGGTACGCGCCTACAACGCCGAAGACTACCAGGAAGCCAAATTCACCAAGGCCAACAAGGAACTCACCGACACCCAGCTGTTCACCAACCGTGCCATGGCCATCATGATGCCGCTGATGAACACCATCATGAACGGACTCATGCTGGCCGTCTACTGGATCGGCGCCTACCTCATCGACGCGGCCGACCTGACCGACAAGCTCACCACTTTCGCCAACATGGTCGTGTTCTCCAGCTACTCCGTGCAGGTCATCATGAGCTTCCTGCTCATGAGCATGGTATTCGTGCTCTGGCCGCGCGCCGACGTGTCCGCACAGCGTGTGCTGGAAGTAATCGACACCAAACCGCTCATCACCGACGGCACACACACCGAAGGCGAACCCGGCAAGCAGGGCGAAATCGAATTCCGCAACGTAAGCTTCACTTACCCGGATTCGCGCAAGGCCATGCTCGAAGGCATCAGCTTCACCGCCAGGAAAGGCCAGACCGTGGCATTCATCGGCTCCACCGGTTCCGGCAAATCCTCACTCATCAACCTGGTGCCGCGCTTCTACGACGCCACACAAGGCCAGGTGCTGGTCGACGGCGTGGACGTGCGCGACTACACGCTCAAAGCCCTGCGCGACAAGATCGGCTACGTACCGCAGCAGTCGTTCCTGTTCAAAGGCACCATCGCCTCCAACGTGAGCTACGGCGACAAGTCGGGCGACAAGTCGGGAAGCAAGTCGGGCAGCGAGGAAGCCGGCACGGATGCCGATATGGCCAACGTGCGCAAGGCATGCGAAGTGGCCCAGGCCACCGAATTCGTAGAAAAGAAAGACAACACCTACGAATCCTCCATCGCACAAGGCGGCTCCAACGTATCCGGCGGGCAGAAGCAGCGCCTGTCGATCGCCCGCGCCGTCTACCGCCACCCGGAGATCCTGATCTTCGACGACTCCTTCTCCGCGCTCGACTTCAAAACCGACCGTGCGGTACGCGACGCGCTCGCCAAGGAAGCGAAGGACTCCACCAAACTCATCGTCGCCCAGCGCATCGGCACCATCATGAACGCCGACCGCATCGTCGTACTCGACCAAGGCAAGGTGGTCGGTCAAGGCACGCATGAGGAACTGCTCGACAACTGCGACGTATACCGCCAGATCGCGCAATCGCAGCTCAGCGAAGACGAATTGAAGCACTGAAAGGAGGACCGATATGCCAAGAGGAATGGGACGTGGGCGTGGCCCCGTTGAAAAACCGCTGAATTTCGGCGGTGCGATGAAGAAGCTGGTACGCTTCTGCCGCCGATATATTCCGGTGATCGTTGTTTCGCTGATTCTGGGCGCGGCCGGCACCATCTGCCAGATCATCGGCCCGGACAAGCTTAAAGACATGACCAACGAGATCACCAAGGGCCTGCCGGCCATCGTGCACGGCAAGCCGGTGATGAACTCGATCGATATGGACGCCGTCTCACGCATCGGCTGGACGCTCGTCGCACTATACGTGGGCTATGCGGTGCTGTGCTACGTGCAAAGCTGGCTGATGGCGAACGTGACACAGCGCACCGCACAGCAGCTGCGCGAAGCGATCAGCGTGAAAATCAACAAGCTGCCGCTCAAATACTTCGACAACACCAGCTACGGCGACGTGCTCAGCCGCATCACCAACGATGTGGACGCCATCGGCCAGACGCTCGGCCAGTCGCTCGGCTCGCTCATCACCTCCATCACGCTGTTCTTCGGCGCGCTGATCATGATGTTCTACAACAACGTGATCATGACGCTGTGCGCCATCGGCTCCGCGTTGTTCGGCCTGATCATCATGGGCCTGATCATGAAGGTCTCGCAGAAATACTTCGCCCAGCAGCAGATCGCCCTGGGCGACGTGAACGGCCACGTGGAGGAGATGTACTCCGGCCACACCGTGGTCAAGGCCTACTGCGGCGAAGAGGACTCCATCGCACGCTTCGAAAAATACAACAACGACCTGTACGTCTCCGGCTGGAAGAGCCAGTTCCTCTCCGGCCTGATGATGCCGCTCATGAACTTCATCGGCAACTTCGGCTACGTGGTTGTGTGCGTGGTGGGCGCGGCGCTCGCCATGGACGGCAAGATCGAATTCGGCGTGATCGTGGCGTTCATGATGTACATCCGCCTGTTCACCCAGCCGCTGTCGCAGTTCGCGCAGGCCTTCCAGAACCTGCAGCGTTGCGCGGCCGCCTCCGAGCGCGTGTTCGGCTTCCTCGACGAGCCGGAACTGGCCGACGAATCCGACAAGCAGGCGCTGCTCGGCGTCGGTGTGGACGGCAAGCCGCAGCAGGTGCGCGGCGACGTGGAATTCAGCCACGTGCGTTTCGGCTACGATCCGGGCAGGACCGTCATCAACGACTTCTCCGCCTCCGTGAAATCCGGCCAGAAGATCGCCGTCGTCGGCCCGACCGGTGCCGGCAAGACCACCATGGTGAACCTGCTCATGCGTTTCTACGAGATCTCCGGCGGCTCGATCTCGATCGATGGTGTGGACACCAAGTCCGTGCCGCGCTGGAACGTGCACGACCAGTTCTCCATGGTGCTGCAGGACACATGGGTGTTCCATGGAACAGTACGTGAAAACATCGCGTACTCGAAGCCCGGCGTGACCGACGAACAGATCATCAACGCCTGCAAGGCCGTGGGCCTGCACCATTACATCATGTCGCTGCCGAACGGCTACGACACCGTGCTGGACGACAGGACCTCGCTATCGCAAGGCCAGAAGCAGCTGCTCACCATCGCCCGCGCCATGGTGGAGGACGCGCCGATCCTGATCCTCGACGAAGCGACCTCGTCGGTCGACACGCGTACCGAGGAGCTGATCCAGAAGGCCATGGACGCGCTGACCGTGGGCCGCACGAGCTTCGTGATCGCGCACCGCCTGTCCACCATCCGCGACGCCGACATGATTCTGGTGATGAACGGCGGCGACATCGTGGAACGCGGCACCCATGAGGAGCTGCTCGCCAAGTCCGGCTTTTACGCCGACATCTACAACAGCCAGTTCACGCTGGCGCAGTAGTTTATGCTGGCGCAGTGGCGGCTCCCGCTGGCTCGAAGGATCGCCTATGAGAGGTGGGGTTTCCGTGATGCGTGAGACCGTAGGCTTGGCTGCTGAGCCGTGAAGCGAAGAGCCCAGTGGGCTCTTTGTAGGCGAGGTGAGCGGCTGTGCTGCGAAGACCGCGTAGCGGTGCCTTGAGTGTGTCGAATGCATCACACGGAAGCCCCGTCCTGTCAGCTGTGCCGCGAAACCATATATGCGGCTGGAGTCGGGCGGGCTTCGTAAACGGCTACGCTGGAGTGCATAAGCGTAGCCCAATATGGGCGATGCCTAGGGGTGGCTACGTTGGGGAACACGCAAGCGTGGCCCATTGCTGATGATGCCGGAACATCGCTCCGCGCACAGGGATAAGAAACGCAAAACGCCCGCAACCGAATCAACCGGTTGCGGGCGTTTTGCACAGATCGTAAAAGACGAAACCGAAAAATCAGGCGTAGATATTGCGTGGGCGCATATCGTCCGGCAGGCCCTCCAGTAGCGTGGCCACGGAACCCTCTTCGAACACGGAACGGATGCCAGCGGCCAGCAGCGGCGCCACGGACAGCACGGTCATATTCGGCAGTCGCTTCTCTTCGGGAACCGGAACGGTGTCCATCAGCACGATCTCACGTGCGCCGCAATCACGCAGGCGTTCAATGGCAGGGCCTGACAGCAGACCGTGCGTGGCCACCAGCGTCACGCTCTTGGCGCCGGCGTCCTTCAGCGTGCGCACGGCTTCGCAGATCGTGCCAGCGGTGTCGATCATATCGTCCACCACCACGCAGTCGCGGCCTTCAACCTCGCCGATGATGCCATGCGCCACGGCATGGTTCGGGCGCGTGGTGTCGCGGGTCTTGTGGATGAATGCGAGCGGCAGTCCACCAAGCTTGGCGGCCCACTGTTCGGAAACCTTGATGCGGCCCGCGTCGGGGGAGACGATGATGGTGTTCGGCAGCGGCAGATGATTGCGCACATAGTCGATGAGCACTGGGGTGGCGGTCAGATGGTCGACCGGAGCGTCGAAGAAGCCCTGCTCCTGGGCGGCATGCAGGTCGACGGTCATGATGCGGTTGGCGCCGGCGGTGCGGAACAGGTCGTACACCAGACGGGCGGTGATGGGCTCGCGGCCCTGATGCTTCTTGTCTTGGCGCGAATAGCCCATGAACGGCGCAACCACGGTGATGGTGCGTGCCGAGGCGCGCTTGAGCGCATCCACCATAATGAGCTGTTCCATGATCCACTTGTTGATATCGCCGTAATGGCATTGCAGCACGAACACGTCGGCGCCGCGAACCGGTTCGGTATAACGTACGTACATCTCGCCGTTTGCGAAGTCGTATGCCGTGGTTTCCAACACCTGGGTGCCCAGGCAGTCTGCGACTTCCTTGGCCAGTTCGGGGTATGCGCGGCCCGTGACCAGCGCCATACGTTTATCCGGAGTGCCCTCAAGAATCGTTGACATTATTGTGCTGCCGTCCTTTGTGTTCCATGAGCAAGAAATAGCCTTCACCAGTGTACCCGTAGCCCTGTCATGCAGTCGGCGGCCGGGTTGTCATGCGTACAGGTGCGTGATTGACGGACGGTGGATGCTGTTAAGCGGCGGTGGATCACGTCAACGGATCATGGTTCCACCAGCTCGATCGCGCCAATCAGCCGATCGGTACCGTGCGGCCGGGCAAGTCCGACCTGTACCATGCCACGCAGTCCATGATGTTCCGCTGCGCGACTGGTTGCAGCCAGCCCATGCGACATCTGCGCGCCATGCGCCGCATGTCACGCCGCCTGATGCGAGAACCGCTTCTGCAGCTCGTAGGCCGCGAACAGCACGATCAGCCAGATCACGCCGGCGACCACGGCGATACGGTAGCTGGCGGAGAAGCACATCAGCGCCACGACCAGTGCCATGAACGCGATCACGATATACGGCATCACGCGTGCGAACGGCAGCTTGAACGCGATCTTGTCGAGCGCCTCCTTGCCCTTGAGTCCCTTGAGCTCGGCGGGGCCGTCGCCCGCGGCCACCACGCGGCGGAAGTGGATTTCGGTGATCATAATCATCGTCCAGTTGATTGCGGCGGCGATGGTGGCGATCGACATCAGATAGTTGAAGGCGAAGTCGGGCCAGACGAACACCACCACCACGGCGATGGCGATGATGATGGCGGAGGTGATCACGCCGGCGGCCGGCACGCCGCGCTTGGTCAGCTTGCCCAGGTATGCCGGGGCATTGCCCTGCTTGGCCAGTGAATACAGCATGCGGGAGTTGGCGTACAGGCCGGAATTGTAGACGCTCATCACGGCGGTCAGGCACACGAAGTTGAGGATGCCGGCGGCCGCATGCACGCCCACGGAATCGAAGATCTGCACGAACGGGCTGGAATTGCCGTCGATCTTGCTCCACGGCACCACGGCCATGATCACGCCGAGCGCGAAGATGTAGAACACGAGAATACGCCAGATGATGCCATTGGTGGCCTTGGGGATCGTGACGCGCGGGTTCTCCGTCTCGCCTGCGGTGATGCCGATGAGTTCGGTACCGCCGAAGCTGAACATCACCACGACCAACGCCATCATGAGGCCCGTCCACGTGCCGTCCGCATTGCGGGTCATCAGGCCGTGCGGCAGGAATCCGCCGTCCACGGTGAACCAGTTCGCGAAGCTTGCGCGAATGCCCGAAGCGGTGGGCACGTTGGCGACGATCACGTACAGGCCGCCCAGAATCATGGCGATTACCGCCACGATCTTGATGATGGCGAACCAGAATTCGAATTCACCGAACTTGCTGACGCCCATCAGGTTCAATGCGGCGATCACCACCAGGAACACGGCCGCCGAAACCCATTTGGGGATGTTCGGGAACCAGTAGTTCACAAAGGAGCCGACCACGGCGAGTTCCACCATGGCCACCAGCACGTAGTTGAACCAGTAGTTCCATCCGGAGATGAAGCCGGCGCGTTTCGACCAGTAGCGTGTGGCGTAGTAGCTGAATGCGCCCGCTTTCGGGTCTTCCACGGCCATTTCGCTCAATGCGCGCACGATCAGGAAAATGATCAGGCCGCCGATCAGGTAGGCCAGCAGAATGGACGGTCCGGCCAGTGCGATCGATTCGCTGGAACCGTAGAACAGGCCGGTTCCGATGGCTCCGCCCAATGCGATCAACTGGATGTGGCGGTTCTTCAAGGATTTACGTAGTGTTGCGGGCACTGGCACGTCGTCGGTTTCGCGCGGCTTCTTTGCGGCGGTGACGTTGCTCATGAGTCTTCCTCTTCTCTGTTGTTGACTGGTATGTTGCTCGGTGCGTTTGTTCGGTGGTTTGTGTGGCGTTTCCGCGACTGGTTGCGCTGGCTTGTGTTTGCCTCACTTGCGGCACCTGCGATTGACCTTGTTGCGGGCCGCCGCTCCCGATTGTAGCCGGAAGTGGCTGGAAACGTCTTACGTTGGCCGCAGAACGACTGAGCGGGTGACCTGACGAACGGCGACCGTAGCGAAAGCGTGCAGCTGGTGACCGCATCGATCCGATCAGCTCGCTCAAGTCCGTGGAATAATCTGGCGTGGTCTGGAGCCCGGTGGCTTGGGAATGACGAATGTCCGTTTCTGGCGATTCGGACGCCGGGCGTCCATAGACTTAGTGTCCTCAGTTCTTCGGATACCGGTAGTCGTGCGGCAGTTGCGTGGTGCGTTGCGGATCCAGTCCGAGCTCCTCCAGCTGCCGGTCGATTTCGTGCTGCGCGCGTTCGATGAGCTCGGACCGAGACTTGCCAAGGGCATCCCGCTTCTTCAGCATTCCCGGTGTTTCCGCCATCCGCTTGAGCCGGTCCTGATGATGTAGCAGCATGCGCACCTGCGCATGTTCGCGTATGATCGTTCGCCAGTCGGAGGGCGTGTGCGCGATCTCGCGTGCCGCGGTTACCGGATGCACGTCGGCTACCTGGTAGGTGATGGAACCGAGCAGCGGCATCAGGAACACCGTAATCGCGCCGGCCGCGACCAACGTCGACGCGGTGTCGCTTTGCATGGTGCCGACCTTCACCGCCAGCGATGTGACGGCGACGATGATCGGCAGCGCCGTCGTGCAATACAGGGCTACCGTGACGCGGTGATGCGACGACATCGGATTGTTGCGTTTGTCGGTCGACATGGCGATGTATACCGGCACCGCACGAATCAGCATGAGCATGACGATGAATGCTACGAGCAGGGTGGGTCGGCTGGCTACGGCATTCGCGTTGATTGCGGCGCCTGATACCACGAAGAACACGGGGATGAGGAATCCGTAGCCGACGCCTTCCAGTTTCATTTCCAGCGACTTGCTGCCGTCGGGGATGATGTAGCGCAGAATGAAGCCCGCTGCGAACGCGCCGAGCACCGCGTCGAGATCGAACAGTGCGGAAATGGTGACGAGGAAAATGAGCAGGAGCGTGGTCAGCCGCATCAGCGTCTGCGATGACGTGTTCGCGTTTTCCGTAAGGAAACGGTACATCCGGTAGCCGGTTTTGCGCGCTTTTGCCGGCAAGGTCGCGCAGATAAGGCAAATGGCGAGGAACGCGCCGAGCACCAGCATGGTCTGCCAGCCGGTGCGGGTGGATAACAGGATGGCCATGGCGATGATCGGGCCGAGTTCGCCCCACGTGCCGTATGAGATGATCGCGTCGCCGATGGGGGTACCCTCGAGTCCACGTTCCTTGAGAATAGGCATAAGCGTGCCGAGCGCGGTGGTGGTGAGCGCGATGACCGTGGCCACGCCGTTGATGCCTTGCTTGGCGAAGAACGGTAGGAATGTCACGACCAGCCAGGCAAGCCCCAGCGTGACCACCCATGTAAGCAGGCCGACTTTGCCCTGATGTCCGGCAAGCCGCTTGGGGTCTATTTCGTAGCCGGCGAGCAGGAACAGGAACGCCATACCAAGCTCGCTGAGGAGTTTCACGGCGTCGTTCACTTCAATCACGCCGAATCCGTAGGGACCGAGTACGGCTCCGGCGGCGAGCAGCAGCACGGTCTGCGGAATGAACTTGCCGGGAATCAGCTGCGCCACAATGGGGCTGACGGCTGCCACCGCCATGATGATGGTCAAGGAAACAAGCTCTTGCGTCATACCACCGAGCGTAGTGAACATATGTGACGGAACGAATGCTGCGTGAAATCATGACACGCGAGAAGGGACGTAACGAAAAGAAGAATTTTCCGGGGGTGGGGGGGGGTACTCAATGCAAAAAAATACAAACGTTTACAATATTGGAACGATTGGATTTTTGGAATGATGGTCTCGCCATACATGGAGGGGCGATGACGCCTTTTGGGGGAATCTATGAGGGGAAGGGAAGGGGAAATGGCAATATCATGCGGATTAAGTAGTTCAAGGGGGTGCACGATGATCGACAAGTTCACCGCTAAAGAGCGCGCGTATTTGGCAAGTCTTCCGGCGGTCAAGAGCGTGAGCCCATCCCATATCCGATATACCGACCGTTTCAAAGTCGAAGTCATGTGCCGATACAATGCTGGCGAATCGCCATCCGCCATCTTTCGTGAAGCGGGACTCGACCCGAAATTCATTGGCTACAAACGGGTGGAGCGGTGCATCGCACGGTGGAAGCAGCAGGAGGAACGTGACGGGCGTCGAAAAGGGAAAGGATCCGCGAACCACTATCTGCAGGATGTTGAAGACGATTTGTCAATCGCCGAACTGCAAGGTGCTGCGCACGAAGAAGAGACGGATGGCCTGACCTCGGCTGACGAATCGCAGGATATGGCGGCAAAGCTTGCGCAGGCGCAACTGACCATCAACAAATGCGATCTGCTCATCGCCAAACAGGCGTTGCGTATCGACGAGCTGGAACGCGTGCTGCGGAAGTTCATCCAGTGACGGACATGCGGCAACAGCAGGCGGAGCGCTATCGGGAACCGTCCTTCGAAGAGGCGGTCGACATTGCCGATGAGGTGCGGCAGTGGCGCAGGAATCGCAGGAAAGTCATTGCCATGCGGGTGGTTGCGGCGCTGTTGATCATTCTTGCGATAGGCATCGGCGGGTTTCCTACGTTTCTGCAGTATCAGTCGGCGCGGGAGCTACGGAATACGTCGAACCGGTCCGTGCAGACGGTTGCCGGCTGGCCTTATCCCCAAGCCGATGAGACGTTCGCCGCGGCCAAAGCGTATAACAGGCGGCTTGCGGCTTCAGGACAGCCGGTTCTCGGCGAGGCACAAGACCCGTTCTCCCAAGTGCAGGGCGGCTCGCAGTCCAGTGAATCCGGTGCCGCGGAATCAAATAGCGCCAGCGCCAAAGATAAGGAATATCAAAGCCTGCTCGATTCCGGCAGCGGCGTGATGGGAACCATCCGCATTCCGAAGATCTCCGTACGCCTGCCGATCTACCATGGCACGTCGCAGTCGGCGCTCGCATCCGGAGCCGGACATCTGTATGGCAGCAGCCTGCCGGTGGGCGGGCGGAGCGCGCATGCGGTGATCACCGGCCACCGTGGGCTGGTCGAGGCGATGATGTTCACGCGCTTGGATGAGATGCGCGTCGGCGACTACTTCTACATCGAAGTGATGGGCCGTACGCTCGGCTACAAGGTGGATCGCATTTCGGTGATCGAACCGAATGACACCTCGAATCTGAAGATTGTGCCCGGCGAGGACCGGGTGACGCTGATGACCTGCACGCCGTATGGGGTGAATACCCACCGGTTGTTGGTTTCGGCGGTGCGTTCCGCGATTCCTGGAGTGGTTCCCGAGGAACGGAATGCGGCGAAGGACGCGCGATTGATTGCGATTGCGGTGTCGGCTGGCGTGCTCGTGTCGGGGATGCTGCTTGCCTGGCTGCGTAGCCGGCCGTGGCATATTCGCAGACATGCGGCTTGGTGGCCGAAACGTGGCTAGCTGTTGCGTTGGCATGCTGCGGCGACATCCGTACGGTTGCGGACATGTGAATAATATTGCCCCGTCGGGCGTCGGGCTTATGTGAATTTCGGGTAGCGCAGATAGCTGGAAACGTTGCTATCACTTGGTTTCGAGGCTATTTCATACCCCCGAATCTCCCGCGCTTAGGGTGTATGTATCCATTTCCTTTTCCTTTTACTGTTCATGACTAGAGCGCCGGAAGTGTATCCGCGTCGGCTGGATGGGTGACTGGTGATGAAGATGTGAATCGTGCACATGCGCACGGTGTGTAAAGGGAGGTAGCAGATGAGGCATGCGCGAATACAACAGGCAAAGCCCGAGAGGAGCTTTGCTGAACGAATAGTCGCCGTCATCGTTGCGATCGCCATGCTCGGCGGCATGGGCTACGCCACCACTTCCGCCGCGATGGCGGATGGTGCCGGACAGACCTCGGAGCAGCAGGCCGGTATCAGCCTGGGATTGCATGATTACGTTCGTAAGGCCATCAATAATAATCATGCGTTGCAATTCATGAGCGTTGGCGGTCTAGGAACGTATAACAGATATGTCGGTAATGGCAATGGCGCATACACCGGTATTGTGAAGACAACCCTGACAAAGGGCTATCCGGCCATGGCGGCTGATAAGGGATCAGAATCATTGGACTATCTCTTTGGCGGGAAGTCTGATAGCGCCGTCACCAACTACACGCCGACTGGCGGACTGCTGACATTGGACAAGGATGGGTATTACGGTTTCGACGCCGATTCCCAGTATGCTGCATATGACAAGACATCGAAAAAGTTCAATCTGAGTCCGCAGAATTATTGTGCGAACCAGACTGATACTCCTTGCTTCACTCCATTTGGAAACGATACTAAGGATAATAAATATTCTTTCGGCATGAATCTTGGCGCCGATTTCTACATGCCGAAAGACGGCAAGGTCAACAATCAGGACATGGTGTTCGACTTTACCGGCGACGATGATGTCTGGGTGTTCATCGATGGTGTGCTGGTGCTTGATTTGGGTGGTATCCATCAGGCGCTGGGTGGCAAGATCAATTTCGCCACCGGCAAGATCATCTATGACAAGACGCAGCGTTATGGAAACCCTCCTGCCACAACAATCACCGAGGCATTTGCCAATGCGGGAGAGAAGTGGAATTCCAAGCCGTATGAGACACATCATCTGAGCTTCTTCTATCTGGAACGCGGCGACGGCGGCTCCAACTGCAAGATCAGCTTCAATCTGCCGGTGAAGACATCCAAGGCCATCGATATCGAGAAGGAAACCCTAGGCACTATCGACGCGGACAAACAGTTCCAATTCCAGCTGCTTGTCGGCAATTCCTCAACCCTGTACCGGGGCAAATACAGCGTGTACAATGCGTACACCAATCAGGTCGTTCAATCCGATAAGTCGACCGGAGACAACGGTGTGATAACGCTGGCCAAGGGTCAATTCGCCCGCGTGCAATCCGACACTTTCACCGACGACACCACGTATAAGGTGCGGGAGTTGAACTCTAGCGGCTACACCGTGTCCGCGAACGGTTCCCCGATGACGCAGCAGGGTAGCGGCAATAATGCATATGCCGAAACCGGTTCGTTCACCGTAGGCAAGACGAGTCATGTAACCATCGTGAATTCCAATGTGAAGCCGTCGAACAACAAAAGCATCGTGAAAACCGATGGCGGCGACGGTGATCAGTACACGTTGAATCTGACCGCATCCGGCGATAGCACCTCATCCACGGTCACCACTGCCACTCCGGCCGACATTGTGCTGGTTATGGACAAGTCCGGCAGCATGAATGAAAACAACCGCGACGCCAATGCGCAGAAAGCGGCCAAGGATCTCGCCAAGAAACTGCTGACTGGCACGAATTCGAAGTTGCCGCCTGAGCAGCAGGTCCAAATGGCGGTGGTGACATTCAGCACTGAAGCTTCTCTCAAGCAGAAGTTCACCACAAACGTCTCGGAAATCAACAACGCCGTGAGGGGTAACCCCGATGGCGGCACCAACTGGGAGGCCGCGCTCAAGCAGGCAAACGATCTGCAAGGCCGCTCTGGTGTGAAGAAGCACATCATCTTCCTCTCGGATGGCAATCCGACATACCGTACGACTTCGTACAGCGGATGTTATTCGTATTCGTTGTGGGGGTGGACTGCTCATCCGGAATATACGACCCCGGAGTCCTGCCGAGCACAACGGTACACGTGGGGTGAAAATCCTGATGGTGGTTCCGATGGCGCGTACGGTGCAGGAAGTAGCGATGACTACGGCTTCAACTATGCTGCCGCCCTGGCTGAGGCTAACAGGCGTGGAGATGCCGCCCTGTATGTGGTGAAGACTTCCACTGATGCTAATAAAATGGCCGATCTCGCCGAACAAGCCAATGCAGTGAACGGCAAGGAATTTGACGGCACGAATGCCGCAAATCTGACGAAAGCATTCGACCAGATCTATTCCAGCATCACCTCGTCCGCGAAGATCAGGGTCTTCTCCATCACCGACACCTTGTCCCAGTGGGTGGATCCGGTCGAGTTCGCAGGTGTCGTCAACGGCACCGACATCACGCAATATGTGACGGTGAAGAACGGCAGTATCAAGCTGACGAGCGGATATGCGGCCACATACAGTGTCGACAGTTCCGGCAATCGCACCGTGACGGTGACGTTCAACGGTACTGATGGCATTGTCGCAGAAAAGACTGATGTCATCGACGTTTCCTTCAAAGTCAAGCCAAGCGATGCCGCATATACCAACTATGCGAGCGGCAACAACTATCCGAATACGGGAGACGTACAGACCGGAGCAGCATCCGCTGGGCAGCAAGGCTACTATTCCAACGCGGATGCGAAGCTGAACTATTGCGTGCTCACCGAGGTCAACGGCGCGACATCCTGCGAAAGGACCGAAGCCGAATATCCGCATCCGGTGGTGCAGGTGAAGCTCGGCAAGATCAACATCACCAAGAAATGGTCGGACGGTGCCGACAAGCATGCCAACGATTCCGTGACGGTGCAATTGCAGCGCAAGGCGATTGGTGCTGCCGATAGCACCGCGGAGAATGTTGGTGATCCAATCACGCTGAACGCCGACAACAAGTGGACCACAACGGTCGATAATCTGGTGCCCGGCTACACGTATTCCGTGGTGGAAACCCCCGGTAATGACCGATATGACGTCACCTATACGGGTAACAATACCGAATTGACCAAGAAGATGGTGTGGTCTTCCAATGCCGATGCGGGCACGTTGAAAGCGACCATCACCAACACGCTGAAGACGGTATCACTGCAGCACCTAATCTCGGTACGGAAGAATCTGACCGGTCGTGAGTGGAAGGATTCCGATCAGTTCGGCTTCACGTTGGAGGCGGAAGACAACGCCCCGTTGCCGGCCAGCTGCAAGGATCAGCAGCCATGCACGGTCACGGTGAATCGTGATTCGACCGAACATTCCGCGGCGTTTGACGACATTACCTACAACGCCGGTGGCGCCACCTACACGTACTACGTGACGGAAAACAGCGGCTCGATTAGCGCATTGCACTATTCGCAGGCGAAATACAAAGTCGTGGTGACCGTCGCCAAGAACAATGACGGTGCGTGGACGGCTTCCGTAACGTCCGTGACCAAGGTGCAGGACGACAACGGTCAGAAGGTTTCCGAATCGCAGAGCGTCAGTACGCCGGTCGCCTTCACCAACCATTACATCGCAGTGTCGGCGCTGCCGTTGACGGGCGGGATGACGGATCGTCAGTGGCTGTTCGTCGGCGGTGTGGTCGGCGGGCTTGCGGTGCTGCTCATCGGCGCGGCCGGTGTGTGGAACGGCAAGAAGCGACTCGTCTGAATTGCTGTGCATGGTCGGAACGTCTGCCAACTCGAGGACGTTCCGACCGATAATCCAAGATTTGCGGATCGCGGGAGCAAGTTAGGTCCCCGCCTCCCGCGATCGCAGAAACAAGTAATCAAACAATAAGGAAGAGAGGATTCTCATGAAGATGAGGAAACTTTTCGCCGGCATCGCCGCCGCTGCGACGCTGCTCGGTGGCATGGCCCTGGGCGCAGTCAGCGCACAGGCCGATGACGCCGCGACGACCCCGTTGCTGCAGGTGAACAATGCGCAGGAAGGCCACACGTACACGCCGTACAGGTTCGCCACGTTCGAGAACGCCGGCAACGGTACTGTTGAGGTGAGCACGGTCGAGGCGTGGAAGGACGCCGTGACCGCGGCCGCTGACACTGCCAATGGTAATGATTCGATTCCGGCGGAATATAAAAACAATCCGGCCGCATACGTGGCGACGTTCAATGCGGAGCAGATTCGCGAGTTCGCCACGGAACTGGCCGAGACCAATCCGCTGCCGACCGCCGATGGCGCAGGCCTGACCGTGACCGCGGAGCAGGCGGGCACGGCCCAGCCGGTCGCGGTGAGTGGCGAAGGCTGGTACCTGGTGACCGACACGTTCACCAAGAGTGGCGAAACCACTGCAACAACGGGAACTCCCGCCGTAGTGGCCACCACCGTCAATGGGCTGACCGACCTGACGATCGTTGCCGACAAGGTGACAGGCCAGGGCAACATCACCACTGTGGGCCAGTTCAATGCGAAGAACGAGAACCCGCTCACCCCGCCAGCCAAGACCGCCAAGGTCGGCAATGTGGACGTGAACGGCAAGACCGTGAACGTCGGCGACACCGTGAACTTCACCGTGTCCGCAACCGTTCCTGCTTCTGCGGCCAACTACGATGTCTACCCGTTCACCATCACCGATACCGCGTCCAAGGGCCTGAAGGTCGCCGAGACGAACACCTTTAAGGTGCAGGTCGACGGCCGGGATGTGGACAGCAGCCTGTACACGGTGACACAGACCGGTAGCGCCGCCGTCGGCACCACTACGACCATCACGTTCGCCAGCGCGAAGTCCCTGGCTGGCAAGACCATCGTCGTGTCGTACACCGGCACCGTCACCAAGGATGCGCTGACCGACTTGGGCGGCAGCGTGAACAACAAGGCCATGATCACCACCAATGGTGGCGCCAGCGGCGAAGGCACGACCGAATCCAAGACCTACGGCTTCCAGTTCAAGAAGATTGGTGTCGACAACGATGCCAACGCTTTGGCCGGCGCGCAGTTCGTCATCAAGAAGAAGGATGGCAAGTTCCTCAAGCAGGATACTGAATCCAAAGCTTGGTCCTCTGTTGACGATCAAACGAACGCCACGGTGTTCACCTCCGGCGCTGATGGTCTGGTGCAGTTCAAGGGCCTTGCAGCTGGAGACTACACGGTCATGGAAACCAATGCTCCAAACGGCTACGCCCAGAACTTCAAGGTCATCTTCGACGTGAGCATTGCAGAGAACGGCACGGTTACCTTCAAGCAGGATCTCCTCCATCAGGTCACTTTGCCGACCGACGACCAGATTGCCACCGTGAAGAACGTGAAGTCCATCACCCAGCTGCCGCTCACTGGCGCTGCGGGCACCACGCTGTTCATCGTTGTGGCGCTGCTCCTGGCCGGTGCCGGTGTGATCGTTGTGGTTAAGAGCCGTCAGCGCATGCACTAAACCCACAAGGCGGTAACGCCAAAAGCTATGCAGGGGGCCAATCCAACCGGGTTGGCCCTTTTGCGTGCGCCCGCGACCCGACTGTCCTACAATCCGACCCAGCCCCGCGGGAACTTCTGTGGGGTGTCATCCGCATCAGATGAGGATGTTTTTCGAGGGGGGGTAGTGCGGGTTGGTGCGACGTGTTGCAACAAGCTGAACCGTGGATGCGAGGCAGTCGCAGACGGTCTCCGAAGAGAGGGGAAAAACGAGGGTATCGTACGGCAAACTGGCCATAGAATCGCAAAGTATATCCATGAGAAGTGGGCAATGAAGACACACGATGGGAGGCATTGCCATGCGTGGCGGCGGGGCGTTCACCGACGAGGAGATTCAGCTGTTGCGAGGGTTGCCGGCGGTGGCGAATGTGACGCGTGACCGTATCACATACTCCGACACTTTCAAGCAGGTGTGCACCATCCGGTATCTTGCGGGGGAATCTCCGACCAAAATCTTCCGTGAGGCGGGATTGCCGCCGGATCTGGTCGGGTACAAGCGCATCGAACGCAGTGTGACCCGTTGGAAGGCCGCTGCCATCAAATCAGTGAGCGGCAACGATTATCTGGATGACAGCGAGATCATTGCGCGGCTCGTTGAACGGTACAAGCGTACTTTGGTGATGAGGCGGAATCTTGGCAATAAGGCGTCCGGTGTTCCGGATTCGAGCGTTCCCGTTATGTCCGAAGGCGCTGTCGGCGCGCATGTTTCGATTGGCGCGCTCGACGGTGATACCGCCGGCATCATCATCAAGCAGCAGGCCCGCCGCATCGACGAACTGGAGCGCGCGAACGCCGAACTGGAGCGCGCGAACGCCGAACTGCGCGGCCAAATCGCCGCCACCACCTGACCCAGACTATCGTTATGCCATACGCAAGCGAGAAAGCATTAGTCAACCTCGGGGTCTGCCATATATAGGTGAGATAGGGTTGAATTAATGGTTAATCCTTACTATGCGATTAGTGTCGTGTCATTCGTTGCGATTTGCGATTGCAACTTGCGTTTGCGTTTCGCTGTCAGGCGTCTTCTTCGCCGAGAACCAAGCGAGTGATCATATTGGCTTCGTGGCAGGCGACCACACCCAC
>ERZ1106954.430-NODE-430-length-36652-cov-4.356669_pt1 | contig 36652 bp, 28 predicted proteins | sample MGYA00403678_ERZ1106954 | MGnify/ENA primary metagenome ERZ1106954 (study PRJEB35170, sample SAMEA104062445) | human gut metagenome | biome: human gut; feature: human-associated habitat; material: faeces | place: Denmark | collected 2012-08-20 ... | reverse complement strand
TGACGTAATGATGAAGGATGCAAAATCATCACAGCCTGACCAGGAAGAAAAATCAGGAGACGGAAGGGAAGAGTGACGAGGTAAGATATGGAGAGGATTGAAGAGATACTGAATGGCGTTAAGACATTGGGAATCGGAGGTCATGTCCGGCCGGATGGAGACTGTGTAGGCTCCTGTATGGCATTATATCTGTACATCAGAAAATATTTTCCGCAGATCAAAGCGGACATTTATCTGGAAAGCCCAAAGCCGGTTTTTCATTATATCAGTCACATTGAAGATATTAAGACAGAAGCAGACGGGGACAGACAGTATGACCTTTTTGTTACCTGTGATGTAAGTGCAAGAGACAGACTTGCCATTGCAGGTCCATACTTTGACACTGCAAAAAGAACAGCATGTATTGATCATCATATTAGTAACTCCGGATTTGCACAGGTGAATCATATCAGGGGAGAGGTAAGCTCTGCCTGTGAAGTTCTCTATGGGCTTTTTGATCCTGAGAAAGTGGTCCGTACCATTGCAGTGCCGATCTATACGGGAATGGTTCATGACACAGGGGTATTTCAGTACTCTTCAACTTCACCGGAGACCATGCGTATTGCCGGGGAACTGATGAAGACAGGATTCAATTTCAGTAAGATTATTGATGAATCTTTTTATCAGAAAACCTACCTGCAGAATCAGGTAATGGGTCGTATTTTGGCAGAAAGCATTATGCTGCTGGATGGAAGATGCATTGTAGGCTGCATGAAAAAAAGAGACATGGATTTTTACGGTGTGGAAGGCAAGGATCTGGATGGAAACCCGGTCAAGAGTGACGAGCTGTTTTCCAGGAATGCAGTAACCGTGGTGAATTTCTGGTTTACCACCTGCAGTCCCTGCGTAGGCGAGCTTGGGGAGCTGGATGCGCTGAACAAAGAGCTTGCAGAGAAAAACGGCGCACTCATCGGTGTGAACTCCTTTACGCTGGATGGGAATGAGGCAGAAATTTCCGAGGCGAAGGACGTACTGGCCAAGAAAGGCGCTACGTATCAGAATGTGTATTTTGACTCTGACAGCGAGGCGGGAAGATTTACCACCGGCATTTATGCCTATCCCACTACCTATGTAGTAGATCGGAACGGCAATATCGTTGGGGATCCCATTGTGGGCGCTATTACGGAGAAGAATCAGGCGGAAACGCTGCAAAAACTCATAGATCAGGCCATTGCTTCCGATACGGGAGAAAACGAGGAATAACAGGACTACAGGCTGTGGCATCATCCGACAAATTTTTGAAAAGTGCATTGGATTTCCTGATGTAAGATGGTAAAATGTCTTCAAGGCAGAAAAATGGCACGTGTCGTGCATAGCTAAAATTTGGAGGGAAGCATGGGAAAATCAACAGTTTATTTTACCGATTTCAGGTGCCCGGTTGGTACAAGTCAGCTGGATAAGTTAAAAAAGGTCTGTCTCGCGGCAGGCATCAAAAACATTGATATGGACGGCAAGTTTGTCGCGATTAAAATGCACTTCGGCGAGCTTGGAAATCTGGCATTTCTGCGTCCGAACTATGCAAAGGCAGTGGCAGATCTGTGCAAGGCACAGGGTGGCGTTCCGTTTTTGACGGATTGCAACACCCTTTATCCCGGCAGCCGCAAAAATGCGCTGGAGCATTTGGACTGTGCAAATTTAAACGGCTTTAATACCATCACAACAGGCTGTCAGATTTTGATCGGAGACGGTCTGCGGGGTACGGACGAGGTAGAAGTACCGGTTCCGAATGCAGAGTATTGTCCTGCACCGAAGATCGGACGTGCAATTATGGATGCGGATATTTTTATCAGCCTGACGCACTTTAAGGGACATGAATCTACCGGATTTGGCGGTGCCATCAAAAATATCGGCATGGGCTGCGGCAGCCGTGCAGGCAAGATGGAGCAGCATACCAGCGGAAAGCCGGCTATCGATCTGGAAAAATGCCGCGGCTGCAGACGCTGTGCACATGAGTGCGGAAGCGATGCGATTACATATCTGAATGGAAAAGCGGTTATCGATTACGACAAATGTAAGGGCTGCGGACGCTGTATCGGAGCATGCAGCTTTGATGCAGTCTACAATGAAAACAGCTGTGCAAACGAGCTGCTGGACCGGAAGATGGCAGAATATGCGATGGCAGTCTGTCAGAACCGTCCCTGCTTCCATATTTCACTGGTGCAGGATATCAGCCCCAACTGCGACTGTCATGGCGAAAATGATGCGCCGATCCTGCCGGATATCGGTATGTTTGCAAGCTTTGACCCGGTAGCACTGGATCAGGCGTGTGCGGATGCCTGCCTGCAGGCGACTCCGATCGCAAACAGCCAGCTTGGAGAACATCTGGCAAAGCCCGACTGGCATCATCATCACGATCATTTCCTGGATTCCAATCCGAATGTGGAATGGGAAGCGACGCTGGATCAGGCAGAAAAAATCGGTCTGGGCACCCGTGCATATGAACTGAAACGGGTCTGAATTGATGTGTATTACCAAAAACGGCTCCGAAAACAGGGAGCCGTTTTTGGCAGATCATCTAAAAAAGAGGAGGATATGGGGTATGTCTTATTTTCAGGATGCGTCACCGGAATCGCTGGGGATCAGTTCCGGGGGAATTCTCCGGTTTCTGGACCGGATGGAGGAAAAGAACATCGAGCTGCACAGCTTTATGGTGGTGCGGCATGGGAAATGTGCGGCAAAGGGTTGGTGGAAGCCGTATGCACCGGAGCTTGCGCACCCGCTGTATTCCTTTGGCAAAACCCTGACGGCAACGGCAATCGGTTTTGCACGACAGGAAAAAATCCTGTCACTGGAGGAGCGGTTAGTGGATCTTTTTCCGGAGCTTCTTCCGAAGGAGCCGTCAGAAAATCTGCAGAAGGTCACCCTCTGGCATCTCCTGACCATGAGCTGCGGACATGAGACGGAAATTGATATGGAATCCCCCGACTGGATTCGGGAGTTTTTACAGCATCCGTTTTTACATGAGCCGGGAACATTTTATAAATACAATACGGCGGGCACAAACATGCTGGCGGCTGTGTTGAAGAGAAAAACAGGCTGCGATGTGACGGAATTTTTAAAGCCCCGTCTGCTGGAGCCCCTGGGCATTACTTCCTTGACCTGTTCGAAGTGTCAGGGACCGGAAGCAGTGGAAATGGCTGGCGGCGGTATGCGGATGACGACGGAGGACATGGCGCGTTTTATTTATTTTGTGTTAAACCGTGGACGCTGGGAAGGCAGGCAGCTGCTGGAAGAGGAATGGTTTGACCTTGCCTGCACCAAGCAGATCGAAACTGCAGGAGATTCTGAAGGACACGTCAAAGAATGGGCTTACGGCTACGGATTTCAGTGTTGGATGTGCAGGACACCCGGATCCTTCCGGGCGGATGGCGCCTTCGGACAGTTCGGCGTTGTGCTGCCTGATAAGGATTTGTTTGTGATTCTGACGACGGGAACCTATCAGACCCAGGACGAGCTGGATGGAATTTTTGAAGAAATCGTTCCGACCCTGACAGACAGTGCACAGGAGGCGTCGGCGGCAGCAGACGTGCTGAAAGAGCGTACCGGACAGCTGACAATCAAAGCGGGCGCTTTGTCCGAAAAAATCCACCACATTGCGATCATCGGAAGCGATTATGAGCGCTCCAGACATTTTTATGTGGATCTGCTCGGCTTTACGGTGATCCGGGAAAACCACCGGAAAGACAAAGCAGACTGCAAGATCGATCTGAAATGCGGGGAGCAGGAGATCGAGCTGTTTATCAAGCCGGATGCACCCAAACGTCCGAGCTATCCGGAGGCACAGGGACTTCGGCATCTCGCATTTTTTGTGGAGAGCGTGGAGAATACGGTTGTGCGGTTAAACAGCCTCGGAATTGTGACAGAGCCGATCCGTACCGATGAGTTTACCGGAAAACCGATGACATTTTTTGCAGATCCCGACGGACTTCCATTGGAAATTCACGAATAAACTTTCGAAACAATACACCCTACGAATCAAAAGCTCCTGTGCAGGAATATGCACAGGAGCTTTTTGAAGTGAATTTTGGTGATTTAATTTTCCAGCTTCGAGATATCGGTTCCGAAGTATTTTTCCGATAATGCGGTCAGCTCGCCGGATTCATCCAGCTTTGCGAGAGCGTCGTTGATGGCTGCAAGCAGCGTCTTTGTATCGTCGCCCTTGCGGACGGGGATTGCAACCTTTTCTACCTCGTCGGACAAAGCGGCGATTTTGATATTTGCATCAGGATGTGCCTTTAAGTAGTCATAATAGGTCACTTCTGTGTTGAGGGTTGCATCGATTCGGTTGGAAAGTAAAAGCTCGATGGTCTGATTCAGGTCATCGACGCCCTTTACCTCTGCACCGTATTTTTCCGCAAGGGTTGCATAGGTACTGCTGATGGTGTTTGCAGTGTGTTTTCCCTTTAAATCCTCCATGGAATGAATTTCGTCGTAGTCGCTGCGGACGATGACAGCAGTTTTATTATAGGCATAAGGTGCGGAAAAATCGTATTTTTCCTGACGCTCCGGTGTAACACCTACGCCGTTTACCATGATGTCGTAGCGGCCGTCGTCCAGGCCGGCGAGCAGACCGTCCCATTCGCCCTCGACGAAGTTGACATCGACGCCGAGCTCATTTGCGATCAGCTTTGCAACCTCTACGTCGTAGCCCACCAGCTCGTCGTTTTCATCGTGATAGGTCCAGGGGGCCCAGGTACCTTCCATGGCAACCGTGATGCTGCCCCGTGCCTGGATCTGGTCTAACAGGTCTTTTCCTGCTGTGTTGGAGACAGCTGCTGCAGTGTTGTCAGAACCGCAGCCGGTTAAAGCAGCCGTTGCCAGCATAGAGCCGGAAAGCAGCAGTGCAATAGATTTTTTGAAAGTCATAAAAAAATAACTCCTTTCTGATATTCTTGCCAGCGGCAGCCGGACAGGTAAAGCGCCGGATTACTGCTGGTCAAAAGACTGTAAAAATGCTTTGGTACGTTCTTCTTTCGGATTTGCAAAAAACTCCTTAGAAGGTCCCTGTTCCACGATACGCCCGTTTTCCATCAGGATGACCTTGTTGGAAACATTTTTGGCAAAGCTCATTTCGTGTGTGACGACGATCATCGTCATTCCCTCGTTTGCCAGGGAACGCATGACGGAAAGGACTTCACCGGTCAGTTCCGGGTCGAGGGCCGAAGTCGGTTCATCGAAATAGATGATTTCCGGTTGGGCGGCAATGGCACGCGCGATTGCGACACGCTGCTGCTGACCGCCGGAAAGCTGTGCCGGATAAGCGTCGCTGCGGTCGGCAAGCCCGACCTTTTCCAACGCCTTCATAGCGATTTCACGTGCCTGCTCTTTGGGCATTTTGCGGCCGACAATCAGTCCCTCTGTGACGTTTTTGAGGGCGGTTTTGTTGGCAAATAAGTTATAGCTCTGGAACACGAAGGCAGTCTTTTTGCGGAGCCGGGCGATGTCCTTTTTGGAAATTTTATTCATCGCAAAGGTTTCCTGGTCAAAGACCATCGTGCCCTCGTCGGCCTGCTCCAGATAATTCAGGCAGCGCAGCAGTGTGGTTTTGCCAGAACCGCTCGGACCGATGATGGCGATAACATCTCCCTGGTTTACGTCCAGATCGATTCCGCCTAAGACAGGAGTGCTGCCAAAGGATTTATGAATATTTCGGATTTCCAGCATAGGTCAGACTCCTTTCTGTCCGTAGGAACCGAGTTTTTTCTCACCGACAGCCTGAAGCTTTGTCAGGACGGTGGAGAAGATCAGGTAGATCAGACCGACTTCGAGATACAGAAGAAGCGGCTCGTAGGTACGGGCAACGATTCGCTGGGTTACCATGAACATTTCCGTTACGGTGATGTTGGCTGCCAGAGAGGTATCCTTGACCATGGAGATCAGGGAGTTGGACAGCGGCGGAAATGCGGTACGCATCGCCTGGGGGAGCACGATGCGGAAAATGGTCTGTAAATAGGAAAGTCCTGCACAAAGACCGGCTTCCAGCTGGCCCTTCGGAACGGATTCCAGTGCCGCCCGGATGGTTTCTGCACAGTAAGCGCCTTCATTTAAAGAAAAGACGATGACTGCAGCGGGAAACGGATCCAGGACGATGCCGACTCTGGACAGACCGAAGAACACGACGAACAGCTGTACCAAAAGCGGCGTCCCACGGAAAATCCAGATATAAAAGCGGGCGATTTGCTTGAGCCCTTGAATATTTGCAAACTGCACGAGGGCCGCAACCACCGCGATCACCAGCGCCAGCGAAAAGGAAATAATTGTCAGCGGGATGGTTGCCGTCAGGCCCGGGAGCAGGATTTTGGGAAAAGAGTCTAAAAATAGCTGCCATAATCGACTGCTGAACATGATAAGTATCCTCCTTATTCTGCCTTCGGGGCATAGTTTTCCAGCGCACTTAAGATCGGACGGGAAAGTCGGTCGGAAGGCTTTTTAGGGCTGTCGTTTTTTTCAGACGAATCTTCTTCCTTCTCAATAATATCCCGGATTGCCTGCATCTGCTCGTCGAGGACAGCGCTTAAGCGTGCGCATTCGCTCAGCTGGTAGGAGGTCTGCTCCATTAACTCGGGTGACAGGTCTTTTTTATAGCGGAGCTGGTGTTCGAGATTTGCCCAGAACTCCATGGCAATCGTGCGCAGCTGTACCTCCGCTTTCATGATTTTTTTCTCATTCTGTAAAAAGATCGGCACCTCGATAATCAGATGCAGGCTGCGATAACCGTTTCTCTTCGGATTTTTGATGTAATCCTTGCGCTCGATCAGCGTGATATCGTCCTGCTGCAGCAGGCAGTCAGCGAGCATGTAAATATCGTCCACAAAGGAGCAGACGACACGGATGCCTGCGATGTCGAAGATGTTGTTTTCAATTGCCTCGAGGGTAAAGGGCAGCTTTTTTCGAAGCATTTTGTCCAGAATGCTGTCGGGGGACTTTAAGCGGCTCTGGATGCTGTCGATGGGGTTGCGGTCGTGCTGGAGGGAAAAGCGTTCGTTTAATACGCGGAATTTCGTTTCAATCTCCATAATCGCGCAGCGATAGCAGGACATCAGATCCCTCGTGGAGCTGGAAAGCTCCTGAAACGCGCGGATCGAGTGGTCAGCAAGGGCGTTGCGCATTCTTTCCTGAAGGTTCTGGAAAGGGTCTTTTTTGGTATCCATTGGTTGAAAGTTCCTTTCTTAACGGTGGTGGCGGTATCAGATCTCTCCGATCAGGTAGTCCTGTCTGCCGTCGCGCAGGAACACGGGGAGCGTATCCATCGGCGCATTCGTTGTGATCCACTGACCGCCCTCATAAACTACTCCGGTGCGGGCATCTGTCCAGGATGCGCCGGCAGGAAGATAAACCTGTCTGTCTACTGCATGCTCATGGCAGATCGGTGCGACTAAAAGATCAGATCCAAACAGGTAGGAATCCTTGATGTCCCAGCAGATCGGATCGGACGGGAATTCATAAAACAGAGCACGGAGCACCGGATGACCGTTTTCGTGTGCCTGCTGCATGAGGCTTCTCGTATAGTCTCGCATCAGCTCACGGACATGGATGAATTTTGTCATGATCTGATAAGCCTCTTCGCCATAGCTCCATACCTCGTTATCGGTTCCGGTTCCCTCGCGAAGCTCGCCCGCCTTGTTATAAATTGGGGTATAGGGCTGGCGGCTGCCATGCAGACGCATAACAGGACAGAAGGTACCGAACTGGAACCAGCGGATCAGCAGCTCTTTAAAATCGGGATCTGCAGCAACGCCGTTATGGAAACCGCCGATATCGGTTGTCCACCACGGAATGCCGGAAAGTCCCATATGGATTCCGGCACAGATCTGCTTACGGAAGTCCTCATAAGTTGACATAATATCTCCGGACCAGACCAGAGCACCGTAACGCTGGCTGCCTGCCCATGCGCAGCGGATCAGATTGACGATGTCGTCCTGACCGTTTTCCTTTTGCCCCTCGTAGAAAAGCCGCGCGTATTCTCTGGGATAGATATTGCCGGTTTCCAGTACCGTACCGGAATAGTAACGGTAGTTTTCAAAATCGTAGGACGTATACTCCGGCTCTGCAACGTCCAGCCAGAATGTGCGAATGCCGAGGTCCGCGTAGTTTTGTTTGCATTTTTCCCAGACATAGCGGCGAGTTTTGGGATTGGTTGCGTCCATAAAGGCATTATTGCCGTGGAAGATCATCTGGACATCGACGCCGGAGTTGGATTTTACCAGCATATTCTGCTGCTTCATCTCTTCGTAGTTTTCACTGCGAAAATCTACGGCAGGCCAGATAGAAACCATGGTTTCTACACCAAGCTCCTGCAGCTCCTTTATCATGGCAGCAGGATCCGGGAAGAATTCTTCATCGAAACGCCAGTCACCACAGTAGGGCCAGTGATAGAAGTCGATCACGATGACGTCCAGGGGGATATTCCGTTTCTTGTATTCACGGGCAATGGAAAGCACCTGCTCCTGATTATAGTAGCGCAGCTTGCACTGCCAGAAGCCAAGACCGTATTCGGGCATCATGGGAGATTTTCCGGTTGCGTTGGCATAAGCTTCTTCTATTTCAGCAGGAGTGTCGCCTGCAGTGATCCAGTAGTCCAGCTGTTTACAGGAGCGGGCAGTCCACTGTGTCGTATTCGTGCCGAAATGGACATCTCCCACAGCGGCATTATTCCATAAGAAGCCATAACCGAGACTGGAAACGTAAAAGGGGATGCTCGCCTGTGAGTTGCGGTGGGCAAGCTCCAGATTACAGCCTTTTAAATTGAGGGTTTCCTGCTGATACTGTCCCATACCGTAGATTTTTTCTGATGGGTTGGAGAGAAAGGATGCGGTCAGGAAAAAAGAGTCACCGGGCAGGGACTGAAAGCGACGTGCCTTTAAAAACAGGGCACCGCCGTTTGGAATTTCCTGCAGCAGAAGCTCGCCCTTTTGATTATAATAGGAAATCTGCAGCTCATCGCCCCAGTCCTGCATGGAAAGCACAGCGTGGATTTTGCCGTTGGTAATTACAGCCTGACGTTCCCCGAGTTCGATAACAGGCTCACTTTTTACCGGAGAAAGAAGTGCCGGACTGTTGTCTGAAAGCTCGTTAAACAATGCCGCCCGCGTGCGCAGGCTGTCTTCTCCCCAAGGGGAAACCATGACGGTTTCTCCATTTAAGCGAAAGATCAGACTGTCATTTTGACGTTCAAAATACTGCATTTTGTAACCTCCTTGGTGTTTCGTTTGGTACCTCCTTTTAGCATACTACGATATTGAAAAAACTGCAAAATATCTTTGACAAAATAGGGGAATAATGCTATGATAGCTCCAGAATCAATTTGAGCTTAGAACTGACTGTACTGAAAAGTCGTCCTTTTCTTTATGGTGGCTTGCGGACAGTCTTTTTTTACGGATAGATTTCGTAAGTCAGCGCGCAGCGGCGTCTCCAATTGATCCAAATTATTCAGGAGGTACTTGAAAATGAACACAGGTGTAGTTAAGTGGTTTAATTCCAGCAAAGGCTATGGCTTCATCACCAACGATGCAAACGGCGAGGACGTATTCGTACACTTCTCCGCTATCCAGGTAGATGGCTTCAAAACTCTGGAAGAAGGCCAGAAGGTAACTTTCGATGTAGAAAGCGATCCTAAGGATTCCAGAAAGCTGAGAGCGGTTAACGTTCACATCGCATAAGGATGACTAAAAGAGCCCCGCATATGCGGGGCTTTTTTTAGCAGTGGAGATATCAATGCATCGCAAAATCTTACAGAAAGGAATCGGAAGTTGGGCACAAAAAAGGTAACAGTCGGTATTCTGGCACATGTGGATGCCGGAAAGACCACACTGGCAGAAGCAATTTTATATCGGACCGGTATGCTGCGGCGGCTGGGCAGAGTGGACCATCAGGATGCCTTTCTGGATACGGATGCGATGGAGCGGGCTCGCGGCATTACGATATTTTCCAAGCAGGCAAAGCTGGAGCTGGGCGATTTTGACGTGACGCTTCTGGATACGCCCGGACATGTGGATTTTTCTGCAGAGATGGAGCGGACCCTGCAGGTGCTGGATTATGCGGTGCTGGTCATCAGCGGCGCGGACGGTGTGCAGGGACATGTGGAGACACTCTGGCGGCTGCTTTCCCGTTATCAGATCCCCACCGTTTTGTTTATCAACAAGATGGACCAGGAAGGGACAGAGGAGGACACATTGCTTTTACAGCTGCAAAAGCAGCTGAATGAGCATTGTATCAAAGTGTGCAGTATGCCGCAGCAGCCAGACAACTCAGATATAGCATCCGGCATCAGGCATTTTGGCACAGGTACGGACGCAGTGTCCGCCATGCGCGCAGACGCTTCGGACAGCCTGCAGCCATGTGCAGCACCGGTTCCTGTCCCGGATTTCTGGGAAAATGTCGCCATGTGTCAGGAAGACCTTTTGGAACGCTATCTCGATGGCGATACACTGACCTGGGAGGATGCAGCACTTCTGGTAAAGGGAAGAAAGCTATTTCCGTGTTTTTTTGGATCGGCACTAAAAGTCTGTGGCGTGGATGCGCTATTGTCCGGGCTGTCGAAGCTGATGAAAGAACCGGAATACACAGAGGAGTTTGGAGCACGTGTTTTTAAGATCACGAGGGATGAAACCGGAAAGCGTCTGACGCATATGAAGCTGACCGGAGGAAGTCTTTTTACGCGGCAGAGCCTGAGGGGACAAACTGCTAATGGACAGGAATGGGAAGAAAAAGCCGACCAGATCCGGATTTATAACGGAAGTGGCTATGAACAGGTACAGCAGGCGGCCGCAGGAGAAATCTGCAGCGTGACAGGACTGTCAAAAACCTATGCAGGAGAAGGGCTTGGGGCGCAAACGGAGCCGGTACTGCCGCTGCTGGAGCCGGTATTAACCTATCAGATCGAGCTGCCGCCGGACTGCGATGCACATACGATGCTCAGAAATCTTCGGCAGTTAGAGGAAGAGGAACCGGAGCTTTCGATTGTCTGGGAGGAAGCTTCCTCTGAGATCTGCGCGCAGGTCATGGGCGAAGTGCAGATGGAAATCCTGAAAAACCAGATCAGAGAGCGCTTCGGCGTGCCGGTTTCCTTCGGACAGGGCAGCATTGTATACCGGGAAACCATCGCAGCGCCCGTCGAGGGCGTCGGACATTTCGAGCCCCTTCGGCACTATGCGGAGGTTCATCTTTTGCTGGAACCCCTGGAACGCGGCATGGGACTGCAGTTTGAATCAGCTGTCAGCGAGGATGTGCTGGACCGTAACTGGCAGAGGCTGGTGCTGACCCATCTGGAAGAAAAGCGCCATAAAGGTGTTTTATGCGGCGCAGAGATCACGGATATGAAGATCACGCTGGTAAATGGCAGGGCGCATATCAAGCACACCGAGGGCGGCGATTTTCGCCAGGCCACGTATCGCGCGATTCGCCAAGGTTTGATGCAGGCGCGTGAGGCCGGCGCGGCGGTGCTGTTGGAGCCGTGGTATCGCTTTGAGCTCGAGGTGCCGGGGGAGTGCGTGGGCCGGGCGCTCTCGGATGCCACGCGCATGGGTGCCGAGTACGAGCCACCGACGATGGCGGGCGATCGGGCGACGCTTGTGGGTCGCGTACCGGCATCCGAGGTGCAGGACTATGCCCTGGAGGTGGCTGCCTACACGAGCGGTCGCGGACATCTGTACCTAGAGTTTGCCGGCTATGCGGCTTGCCATGATGCTGAGCGCGTCATCGAGGCGGCCACCTATGAGCCCGAGGCCGATCTGCCCAACACGCCCGATTCGGTCTTTTGCTCTCACGGTGCCGGTTACACGGTCAAATGGTACGACGTACCCGCCGCGGCGCACGTAAAGGTCGATCCCTCCACCTTCCGCCCCTGGCGAGCAGCAGACGCCGCCTTTTTCGGCCACATGTGCCATTAGGGGACGGGGTAGAAATGGTAGGTTTTCTGGTCCTCTAGTCCTTGACAAATTGGTTTTGGTGCCAGCGTGACAAATTGTCAGTCCCTTTGTCAGATTAAGTTGGTATAACTCGGTACAAGTTGGTATAACTATTACCAGGGTTTGCCAATCCGAGGAGTCCGACATGAATCCAAATCCCTTTAAGCCCACTGCCGGCAAGCGGCCCCCGATACTCATCGGCCGCGAGTCGGTCATCGAAGATTTTGAGGAAGGACTCGACAACGGCGCTGGAGCGCCGGGCAGGCTCATGCTCATTACGGGAAATCGCGGCTGCGGCAAGACGGTTCTCCTGCGGGAGCTGCAACGTCTAGCCAGCGAGCGCGGATGGGCGGTTGTCTCCGATTCCGCGTCGCTTGGCTTATGCGACCGCTTGGCCGATGCGCTTCGCTCGAATAAACCCGTTGTGACGTCAATGGAGTTCGGTCCGTCGTTTGGCCGGATGTCAGTCGAGGCGGCGCGAGCAAAGGGCGAAACGTTGCGAGGGCTGGTCAACGAGCGCCTCAAGAGGCTCGGTCCAGGCAAGGGCATACTGTTTGCGATTGACGAGGCACAATCGGCGTCTATCGAGGAACTGGCGGCTCTTGCCGTTCTCTATCAGCAGGTGCTCGGAGACCAGGATGCCACGGGCTTGTCCGATAGCGACCAGCGCGGTCTTGCGCTGGTCTTCGCCGGCTTACCCAGTATGGTTGACGATCTGCTCGAAGAGCCGAGCGTGACGTTTTTGCGGCGTGCCCAGCAGCGTACGCTGGGGGCGATTTCTTTGCCCGAGGTGCGCGATTCATATATCCAGACGGTCAAAAACGCTGGTCTTTACGTTGACGCGGAGACGGCGGACCTTGCGGCACGCAAGAGCATGGGGCATCCATATATGGTTCAGCTGGTGGGCTATTACATGTGGCGGTCTGCTGTTCGACGCGGCTCGCAGGTCATCGAAAGGCGCGATGTCGAGGATGGCCATGCGGATGCCGTCTCCGAGTTCTACGAAGCGGTTGACGCGCCCCTGTATTACGGGCTGCGCAGTCCACAGCGCCTTTTTATCGAGGCTATGGCGGTTGACGAGAACAAACCGACGCGCATGGCGGATATCATTGAGCGTTGTGATCGTACCCAGAGCTGGGCGAGTAAATATCGCGCAAGCTTGATTCGCGAGCGAGTCATCGAGGCTGCCGGATACGGCCTCGTCCGGTTTACCGTGCCCATGTTGGGCGCGTACGTTCGCGATCGAGTTTTATGGCATGAGTAGGGTGATAAAGGTGACGGAACAGAAGATGAGCCCGCAGGCTATCGAGGTGCGTGGCGCGCGCGTTCATAACCTTAAAGACATCGATATCGATATTCCGCTGGGAAAGCTTGTGGGCATTGCCGGCGTGTCGGGTTCGGGCAAGAGTTCGCTGGCGCTGGGGGTTCTTTATGCCGAGGGCTCGCGCCGTTACCTGGAGGCGCTCAGCACCTATACCCGCCGTCGCCTGACGCAGGCCGAGCACGCTCAGGTGGATGAGGTATTGCACGTGCCGGCGGCACTCGCGTTGCATCAGCGCCCCAGCGTGCCGGGCGTGCGGTCCACTTTTGGCACCATGACTGAACTCAACAATAGTCTGCGTCTGCTCTTTAGCCGTTGCGCCCATCATGTGTGCCCGCGCTGCGGGGCGCGTGTGGAGCCGAGCCTTAACGTTGCCGCAGGCCTGTCGCTCGCGTGCCCTGCATGCGGTCGTGAGTTCTACGCGCCGAGTGCCGAGGACCTTGCCTTTAACAGTGGCGGTGCGTGTCCCACCTGCGGCGGCACCGGTGTCATGCGCGAGGTGGACGAGGCGAGCTTGGTACCCGACGAGTCAAAGACTATCAACGAGGGCGCGGTGCTTCCTTGGGGCACGCTCATGTGGGATCTGATGAAGCAGGTGGCCGGCGAGATGGGCGTGCGCACCGACGTGCCGTTTAACCAGCTCACGCCTCAAGAGCGCGACATCGTGTTTCATGGTCCGGCGGTTAAGAAGCACATCCTCTACGTGCCCAAAAACGGCGAGGGCGCTACGCCACTCGACTTTACCTATTACAACGCCGTCTATACCGTCGAGAATGCGCTCGCCAAGGTCAAGGACGATAAGGGCTTAAAACGCGTTGCGCGCTTTTTGCGCGAGGGCCCATGCCGCGATTGCGGCGGCACGCGTCTCTCCGAGGCTGCGCGCCAGCCCCAGGTGCGCGGTATCAATCTGTCACAGGCGGCGGCCATGACGCTTGGTGATGCGATTGAGTGGGTGCGCGGGGTGCCCGCATCCTTGCCGCCCGAGATGCGGCCCATGGCGACGGATATCTGCGATTCGTTTTTGAGCGCGGCCCGTCGTCTGGTCGACCTGGGTCTCGATTACCTTTCGCTCGATCGCGCCGGTGCCACGCTCTCCACGGGTGAACGTCAGCGCGTGCAGCTCGCCCGCGTGGTGCGCAACCGATCGACGGGTGTGCTTTATGTACTGGACGAGCCCTCAATTGGCCTGCATCCTGCCAATGTCGACGGCTTGGTGGGTGTGATGCGCGACCTAGTGGGCGACGGCAACACCGTGGTTGTTGTCGACCACGATACGCGCGTGTTGGCGGAGGCTGATTATCTGGTTGAGATGGGCCCCGTTGCCGGAGCAGGCGGCGGCAATGTGATCGCCGCTGGTACGGTTGACGAGGTCGAACAATCGCAGGGCAGCCGCATCGCACCGTTTTTGCGCGCAGACCCCAAGCGTTTGCGCCCGCGGGTGGCTGACGACGAAATGTTCGATCAAGGCCATATCCGCATGGCGACCGATGCCATCCATACCGTCAAACCGCTCGAAGTCGATATACCGCGCGGTCGCCTTGTCACGGTGACGGGCGTTTCGGGTTCGGGCAAGACAACCCTGGTGCTCGAGACGCTCATCCCTGCACTCAAGGCTCAGGCAACTGGCGCGCGCCTGCCAAGCCATGTGCGCAGGGTCGACGCCGAGGGCATCGCACGCGCCAACCTGATTGACGCCACGCCCATCGGCGCCAACGTGCGCTCGACGGTGGCGACTTATGCCGACATCCATGACGAGCTGCGCCGCGCCTTCGCCCGTACGTCTGAGGCTAAGGCAGCCGGCTACAAGGCAGGCGCCTTTAGCTACAACACCGGCGCCTTGCGCTGCCCTACGTGCGACGGCACGGGCTCGATATCACTCGACGTGCAGTTTTTGCCCGATGTCGAGATCGTCTGCCCGGCATGTCGCGGCTCACGTTATGCAGACGCGGCTTCGCATATCCATCGCGAGGGCAAGGACGGGAGCTTGCTTACGTTGCCGCAGCTCATGGATATGAGTGTGGATGAGGCCATCGACGCCACACTGGGACTCAAGAAGGTTCAGACGCGCTTGCAGACCTTGCACGACCTGGGCTTGGGTTATCTCACGCTCGGTGAACCCACGCCGGCGCTTTCGGGCGGCGAGGCACAGCGTCTTAAGCTTGCGAGCGAGATGGGCCGCGTGCAGGACGATGCCGTATTCGTATTCGACGAGCCCACGATCGGCCTACATCCGCTCGATGTTCAGGTGTTGTTGAGTGTGTTCGATGGCCTCGTTGCCAAGGGCGCCACGGTTATCGTGATTGAACACGATCTCGACCTTATCCGTAACGCCGATTACGTGATCGACATGGGCCCGGGCGGTGGCGATGCGGGCGGGCAAATCGTCTGTGCCGGCACGCCGGGGGACATCGCGGCCTGCTCCAAGAGCATTACCGGACGTTATCTATAACCGAATGCGACAAAGGGACAGTCCCTTTGTCGCATTGATACCTATTTCACGCATTGAGCTGCGAGATAGTCGCGGAAGAATGGCAATTCAAATGCGACGAGCCCTCGTCCTCGCTCCCCGATGATGCCGGCGTCTATCATGCGGCGTCGGTAGCGGGAGACCTGCTGCGGCGAACGCTTAAGGCGCTCGACAAGGTCAGCGGTGGTGGACTCTTCCTCGTCATCGAGCATGGCGATGAGGAATCGCTTGTCCTCTGCAGTGAGTTCCCGATAGGTTGCCGCGAGGATTCGGTCGTCCATCTCGTCGCGCGCGATTTTGATTCCCAGGTCAAAGTCGCGTGACGAGATTTCCTTCGAATCGCTTGTGAGATCCCAGGCACGGTAGCCTACGAGTTGCAATAGGAAGGGAAAACCAGAGATCGAGCGAACGGCTCTATCGATTCCCTCAGCATCTGCCAGGCGATCGTTTTCCTGGATTGTGCGAATCAAGGCCTCGCGTACGTCGTAGTCGGCAATGCGGCCCAGATGATATTGTTGGGCGCGGCGAAGGAACGAGACCGTCTTGTGGTTCAGTAGCGTCGATACGTTGTTGGGAAGTCCCGCCATGAGCAGGGCGACGCGTTTCCCATCGGTCACAAAGTGCTGATACGTCGCTGCGAGCTGAATCATCTCGTCGAGTGTCGGGTCCACCTCGTCAACCGTGACGAGCAGACCGGTGCCCGCCTCGTTGAGCTGGTCGATGATGTCGCTCATGCGATAACGCCAGGTTGAGGCATCGTGAACGCGACTGACCTCGATGCTGCCGAGCGGTGCAATTCCGAGACCGGTGACTTCGAAGTGGTTGGACGGGTCGATAAGATGGCCGGCAGCACGTTTCGCCCCGAGCTCGATTTCCTCAAGCATTCCCGGGAGCGCGGTCGTCTTTACGGCAATCCAGCCGTGGGATTCCGCCCTTGTCGCGAGCGACGACATGAGAGCGGTTTTACCGGTTCCACGCGCGCCTGAGAAGATCGAGGTCAATTCTGGGCGCCTGCGCTGGCTCAAGAAGGCACGGTCCAAATCCCGAATAATCTGTTGTCTGCCAGCGAGATGGGCGGGAACTTCGCCAAAGCTAGGGGTAAACGGGTTTTCGAGGTATTCCACAATGCCCTCCTTTAGCGTCTCGGGTTAATTTCATTTTATTCTAGTTAATCTCAATTAAAAACAATTAATTTCATTTCAAAGCATAAGGTTGGCGTCGTGCGTTATCGAAGCGGTGCTTGAATAGCTTACGTTGGAGCTCGAAAATGGGTTCAACCCATTCGCGAAATTTGCACGCCCTATTGTGAGTGGGCTCTCAGATGAACTGAAGCTGCCATCGTGCGGCTGATAGGGGCAATCATGAAAAACAGAATCTATGGGTATGCTCGAGTTTCGTCAGCAGATCAGAACCTGGATCGCCAACTGGATGCGCTGGAGCGGTTTCCGGTCCAAACGAATTTGATCTATGCTGACAAAGCGAGTGGAAAGGACTTTAGGCGTCCTCAGTACCGGCGTCTTCTTCGTCGTCTGCGCGAAGGGGACGTTCTGGTGATTAAGAGTATCGATCGATTGGGTCGCGACTACCGTGAAGTTCTCGATGAATGGCGTCGCCTAACGACGGACAAACACGTTGCCATCGTGGTGCTCGATATGCCATTGCTTGATACACGCGAACAACCCAATGGAATTACGGGGACTTTTATTGCCGATCTAGTGCTTCAGGTTTTGAGCTACGTGGCTCAGGTGGAGCGCGAAAACATAAAGCAGCGCCAGGCGGAGGGTATTGCGTCGGCGCGTCTGCGGGGTGTGAGATTTGGGAGACCGACGCTCGAACGTCCGGATAGCTACCGCGATGTCATCAAATCATTCGAAGGAGGTGAGGTTACGAGGCAAGAGGCCGCAATGCTTTTGAACGTTAGCGCATCGACGTTTGATCGTTGGAGACGGGCGGACGCGAACGGATATGACCGTTCGCCGTTTGCCCGTCCTCTTTAGCTAGACATTTTGACGAGGGGAGTTTATTGCACAGGACCCACTCCTTCCCTCGATGTTTATCCAGTTCACGCCCTTGAATCAAATAGTGCCACCGCGTCGCCAATTCGTCTGCTTTTTGATGAGGGGCTATGAGTCGCAACGTCAATCGAAGGGAAATAGTCATGAAGCGAAATATTACTAAAAAGATGCCCATGATGGGTTTGCTTGCACTACTCATCTGTTCTCTGGGGTTCATTTCGGCCTGTTCACAGAATGATGCAAACGCTGCAAAGTCGAAATATGTCGACGATAAGGCGATGAATGTTATCGCTGCCGGGTTTGAGAGAAGGTCCGACGTCATTGAATCTAATGCAAACGATGATGATCCTCATTCAACCGAGAATATCCAGGAAGCTATTGAGGCCGAAATCAAGAACGACAAGGAACTCAAGAACGCTAGGTTTAAGGATTCCAAGATGCAACAGGACGTAATCACGTATCTGAATCTGCTTGATGACCAGCTTAAAGTGACCGAGGATTACTCGCAATCGTCTTCGGATTATTACGAAGAGTGGAATAAGGTCTACGATAAGCGGTCTGCGCAGCTCAAAAAGCTTGTTGATAATTACGGGCTGGAAGTCGGGGAGAAATACGAGGATGATTTCAACGACTTAATTAAGAATGGAAAGTCCGTAGCAGAGAAGACCCGCTACGAGGATGCCATCAACAGTTTGATTCAGGGAGCAAATTTCGAAAAATCTGATGACGGTTACGGTCTGTATACGTATACGGCGGTGGTTGAGAACACCTCTGGTATATCGTTCTCTAACGTCAGCCTGACACTTGCTCTCTATGATGCAGATGACATCAAAGCGGAGGAGACCTATGCGGACACTTCTTCGTGGGCGCCGGGTGAGAAAGTTAAGTTCGAGGCAATGTCCGATGTGGACGCTGCGCGCGTTGTCGCATCCGTTTCCAGCTACGATGTAAATAAATAAGTTTTGTGCGGAAGGGGCAGGTTAATCGGCAATGAATGGTTGACCTGCCCGTTTTATGCCAATTATTGAACAACAAGTGCTGCGAACGAATGTGTATATTTCGGATTGCAAACAACTGCCCGCGTCTAAAGACATGCTGAAAACGACAATTAAGGTATGAGGTATAACCCACGGCAGTTTCTTAAATAACAGGGATTTTGAAAGGAATAGGGGATGGATGAGATGGAGGAAGGCATTGGGGCGCTGAAAGCGAAACTCGGGAGAATCCTGACAAAGCCCAAGGTGTTCTTTGCGGGCCTGGCGCTTGGTGGAGTGATTGTGGCTGTACTTTTCATTACCATCTTTAATAACGGCAAAGCTGCGGGCGCGAAAGAAACGACCCCCAATACGCTTTCCCCGTCGGTCGTGTTTGAACGCATCGCTTCCCAGAACGAGATGGTTTCTGCATCGCAGAACTATGCGATTGTCGATAAGGTGACGGATACCAAGAGGTTTTTCGATTGGTTTGATATCCCGTTTACGGAAAACAGCTTTTGGTACCGCTATGTGGGAACCATTAAGGCGGGTGTGAATCTCGAGACGGCAGAGATACATACAAACAAGAAAAAGCTGACCATTACGATGGATGAGCCTTATGTAATCTCGAACACGCCGGATATGAATAAGTCGGGTGCTCTCGAGGAACGCAACAACATCCTCAATCCCATTGAGGTCAAAGACGTCACGGCGTTTGAAGCGCAGTGCAAGGAGCGGAGTGAAAGCGAGGCCATCAAGGATGGCAAGCTGCTCGAAGAGGCTCGAGTGAACGCCGAAGCAAATATCCGTGCGATGTTCAACTCGGCATTTGGCGATGAATATACGGTTGATTTCGACTATCGGAAATAGGAGGTCACTATGGAGGATAAAGACGATCTAGCTGTTGTCGAAAGGGAGGAGCTGTCGCGACGTAAGCAGAGTTTTGATATCCGTAAGGCCGCTGCCGGGTTGGTTGATGGCGCCGGAAGCGCGATGGCGGGCGCGGTTGCAACCGTACAGAAAGTTGCCGATGGTGCAATGCGTGCTGCAACTCCGATGGTCGATGACGCCTTGGCGGCTATTGCTGATGCGGCCGATGGTGCGGCAGGTGCTGCTGCGGATATTGGTGACGCCGTCAACGATTGGGCATACCAGCAACAGCTCAATAGGTACAGGCCTGTAACCAAAGAGGTCTATCAGAGCCCTTCATTCCATTTGCCGAACATGATTCGAATTGTTGACGGAAATGAGCGTCGGGGCATCGATGTCTGTAGGGATGCTATTGGTTGGCTGGATACTGTTAAGGGCACGCAGATTTTCAATTTGTACCGCGAAGCAATTGGGGATAGCGAGCTGTCTTTCTACCCTAAACCATCTCTTTATTCCACATATTACATAGATGCTTTTGATCGGTCTCGCTTTGTTGATCTTGACTCCTATTTCGCAACCATGCAACAAGACAAGATGGCCGAGTTGAGACGGATTGCGTTCATGCTTGGCGCGAAGCGCTGCAAGTTGGAGGTGACGGAGTACGAGGAAACTCGGAGAGGCCACCAGGTTAAGGGAAATGCCAAAGCGGGAAAGAAGGGCTCGGCTCGAATCAACGGCTCTTTGAGCGATTTAACGAGAAATGAGAAGAAAATCCTGTTTACACAGGAATTCGAGGGAGACATGGTTCCACAGCGCCCTGAACTCCATTGGTATGCCCATGACTCTGACATTCTCTTGTTAATCGAAACGAGATGCGGTGGAGAGGATAAAAACAAGGCGAAGAGTTATCGGGTTGAATTGAAAAGCGAGACGACCATGACCATGTCCGTATCGCTTGCTATGGCTATCGATGAGGCATGCAGCAAGCTGAACATAAGGGCGAATTCGAGCCTGACAAGCCAAGCTAAGCGAGAACTTCGGCAGTCGTTTGTATTTGAAGTTGAATTCTGACGTGAATTGTTAGCAGCCAAATGCGGCAAAGGGACTGTCCCTTTGCCGCATTTGATGTCAAAACCATTTTGTCAAGGACTAGAGAGTTTGAAAGTCTACCATTTCTACCCCGTCTCCTAATGGCAGGTTTTACATGCCGGCAAAGCCTGCCTGGCGCAAGGCTTCGTAGAGGACGATGGCAGCGCTGTTGGAGAGGTTGAGTGCGCTGATGCGGTAGTCGTCCGGGTCGACGAAGTTGCCGCAGATATCCTGTTGAAGGATGGCCTCGTGGCTGTCCTCGGTATGTCCCAGCGATTCCTCGTGGGCTTCCCATGCCTCGGCGTTATCGAGTGAGTCACAATCGCGCAGCATCGGGATGCGCTCGCAGCGCTCGGGCGCCGCGGCAAGCAGTGGCTCGGGAATGCCCGAGCTCTCGCTGCCAAAGACCAAGTAGTCGCCATCGCGGTAGGTGCTTTGCGCATAGGTGCGGCGTGCCTTTTTGGTCAACAGATGCAGGCGCTCGTCGGCGGGGGAGAGGCCGTTGCGGGCAAGGAAATCCTCCCAGCCGGCATAGGTCGTCACGTCCAAGTTTTGCCAGTAGCCCAGGCCGGCGCGACGCACCGTCTTGTCGTCGAGCGAAAACCCCAGCGGCTCCACCAGATGTAGGCGGGTACCGGTAACCACGCAAGTGCGGCCGATATTGCCCGTATTGGCCGGAATCTCGGGCGCATACAGCACGATGTTGAACATGAATCTCCTTGGCTCAGAACGAAAAACCACCACGAAGGGGACAGGCACCTTCGTGGTGGTTTGGCGGTTACGTAGGCGGAAAAATGCCCGCTTGGATAAACCTAGGCGCGGTGCCAGTCGGTCAGGCAGGCATCGAGGGAGGCGATGAGTGCATCCTTGTCCATGTGACGGCCGATGATGCACAGGCTCGTCATGCGGTCGCCCGTCTCGTCGTCCCAAATTTGCATGATCTCGGGGTTCTCGTCGATGATCTTCTGCTTCTCGCCCTCGGGCGCCGAATCGACAAACAGGCCGTTCTCCATCAGGCGCATCTGGTGGCCGGCCTGCTCAAACATGTAGCACATGTCCGGATCGCCGGTCTGCCACAGCGGACCCTTGACGCGAATGACCTCATCGGGCCACTCCTGCTCAACAAAATTGGTGAACTTCTGCAGGTCAAACGGCTTGCGGCGCGAGTACACAAAGGTCTCGATGTCGTACTCGAGCACCTCGGGGTCGTCGTGCTCCTCGGGATGCTCCATGGCCTCGATCCAGGCGGCGGAGTTGTAGGCGCGCATAAAGTCGAAGCGATCGGTGTCGAGCAACTCCTCCATGGGGACCTCGCCGTTTTGGGCCTCGACGATCACGGCGTCTTTCTGCAGGCTGCGCACGATGGCCTTGAGCTCGGCGATCTGCTCGGGGCTCACGGTATCGGTCTTGTTGAGGATGAGCGTGGAGCAGAACTCGATCTGCTGGATGAGCAGGCTCTCGATGTCGTCCTCGTCGATATCCTCTGCCAGCAGGTCGCGGCCGCCGTTGAACTCGTCGTACATGCGAGCGCAATCGACCACGGCCACGATGTTGTCGAGCGCGAGCTTGGGCTCGCCGCCCACCTTGGCCTCGTCGCAGAAGCTCGAGATGGTGTAGGCGATGGGGATGGGCTCGCAAATGCCCGAGGCCTCGATGATGATGTAATCAAAGTCGCCCGAATCGGCGATGCCCTGCAGCTGGTTGGCCAGGTCATCCGAAAGCGTGCAGCAGATGCAGCCGTTGGTGAGCGGGATGAGGTCGTCGGTCTCGGAAAGGCCGCCGTCGGCGATAAGGCTGGCGTCGACGTTGATCTCGCCGATGTCGTTGACGATCACGGCGGCGCGGATGCCGCCGTCGTTAGCGAGGATGTGGTTGAGCAGCGTGGTCTTGCCGGCACCGAGGTATCCGGTAAGCATGATGATCTTCACGGGTTTGTTGGGCATGTGCCCTCCTTTGTTAGACATGGCTTACAGTTGAATCTTATGCCAAACGCCTGCTCTTATACCCACGCGCCGGCAAATAACACAAGCTACTCCCAGGCTCCCCATACATCGGGGCAATAACCGACGGTGGCCTTTTTGCCGTTGCGCACGATGGGCTCGGCTAGAACCTGCTGGTTCTCGAGCAGCTTGTCGAAGCGCTGGCTAGGGGTGAGGTGCTGGATGAGCGCGAGCGTTTCCTCGTCCTTGGCTTTGGGGTTGAGCAGCTTGTCGATGCCGCCGACCGCCTGCATCACGCTCGTGAGCTCGCCCTTGCTCATCTCCTTTTCCTTAAGGTCGATAAACTGCACCTTAATGCGGCGCTCTTTAAAGAAGCGCTGGGCTTTCTTGGTGTCGAACGACTTCTTAGTCCCGAAGATTTGAATATTCATGGCCCCGCCGCTCTATCGAATGAAGTTGGTCGTTGCGCGATCTGCCTCGGGCGCGTTGATACCGGCGGCTTGTCCCGCCTCGATGCAGCGCAGGAGCCAAGCCATGTTTTTGCCGATGTTTCGCATGGTGGCAAGGCCCTCGGCATCCCCATCGGCGTCGCCGGGCACGCGGCCAAACACGTTGTTCCAGTAGGTGGAAGCAACCACGGGCATTTGGTTGATGGTGAAGTACTTGTTGAGCACGTCGAAGGTCGTCGACGTACCGCCGCGACGGGCGACGGCGACGGCAGCGCCCGGCTTGTGTGCAAAGGCTTTGCCTCCGGCATAGAATGCGCGATCGAGGGCCGAGAGGATGCGTCCGCTGGGATGCGCATAGTAGACGGGCGAGCCAAAGACAAAGCCGTCGGCCTGCTCGGCGGCAGCGATGAGCTCGTTCACCACGTCGTCATCAAAGGTGCAGCGACCGCCAAGCTTGCCGCATTGGCCGCAACCGATGCAATCGCGAATGGGCTTGGCGCCCAGCTGAAACACCTCGGTATCAATGCCTTCTACATTAAGTTGCTCTGCGACCTCGGCGAGTGCGCGGGCGGTGTTGCCGTTTGCCTTGGGGCTGCCATTGACTAAAAGAACCTTCATCACAAACTCCCTCTGCTTTTGGTGACTTCTGCAGAGGATTATCTCACGTTGTGTGCGATGACGTTGGCATGGTGCGGGCGATGTTTATCCCGTAACGTTCTTAAGGGCGTTCATGCCTAAGGCCATCTAGGGGCATTGCGGTACGGCATGGGGAATGCATTGGGAAACGTTTGATAAATGCTTATAAACACGTTTTTGACGGCATACGTTGACAGATATACTTGTTGAGTTCAAAAGCATGGGAACGGAGATGGTTGCATGACACAGCCGGAGACATCACACACGGTGGGGCTCGCGCTCGAGGGGGGCGGCTACCGCGGTATGTATACGGCGGGCGTGCTCGACGTATGGATGGAGCACGGCTTAACTTGCGACCATATGGTGGGTGTCTCGGCGGGCGCGGCGTTTGGCTACAACTTTAAATCGCGCCAGATCGGCCGCGCCATTCGCTATAACAAGGCCTATTGCGCCGACAAGCGCTATGCGAGCGTGACCAGCTGGCTGCGAACCGGCGATATGTACAATGCCGACTTTGCTTATCACGAGGTGCCTATCGAGCGCGATCCCATCGACTTGGAGGCGTACCGCGCCTGCCCCATGCGATTTACGTGCGTGTGTACCGATATCGAGACGGGCAAGGCCGTCTATCACGACCTGCCGTATGGCGATGAGCGCGATATCGAGTGGATCCGGGCGTCGTCTGCTATTCCTGTGGCGACGCGTCCCGTTGCTATTGACGGGCATAAGTATCTGGATGGTGGCGTGGCTGACTCTATTCCCAGCGCATGGCTGTTTGCGCAGGGGTATGACCGTAACATCGTGGTGCTGACGCAGCCGGCGGGCTTTGTGAAGCAGCCCAACAGCGTGATGCCCATGCTGCGGCGCGTGTTCCGTCACTATCCGGAGTTTGTCGCAGCGCTTGAGCATCGGCATGAGGTCTACAATGCCACGCTCGATGACCTGGCACGTCGCGAGGCTGCCGGCGAAATCTTTGTGGTGCGGCCAAGCGAATCGGTGAAGGTGCCGTCGCTGTGTCGCGAGCCCGATGAACTTGAGCGCATCTACCAGATTGGTCGCCGCGATGCGGAGGCGACCTTGCCGGCACTGGAGGCATATCTGGCAGGGTAGAGGCTGCTGCCTCCATCTCGGCGGAAAGCGCATCCCGGAATGGAGACCCAAACTGGGATGCGCTTTCCATTGCTGAAGATATGAGGCTGCGAATCAGCTGCTCGGCCTAGACTTACGCCTGCTGCCAGGTGTCGACGAGCTCCTTTGCCGCGGCGTAGGGGTCGTCGGCGCTGCAGACGGCGCTTACCACAAAGAAGCCGTCGACGCCGGTGGCCTTGAGCTGCGGCAGGTCGGCCTTTTTGACGCCGCCGCCCACCACGATGGGCACAGGGCTGGCTACATGGAGCGCAGCCAGGTCCTCAAAACTCTTGGTGATGATAGAGCCGTCTGCCGCGCGTCCACAGTCGCGCTTGGTCTCGGTCTCATGGAGCGGGCCGATGCCTAGGTAGTCGACTAGGCTCATGTCGGCGGTCTTGACGTACTCGAGCATTTCCTCGCAACGGGCCGAAAGGCCCACGATGGCATCTGGCCCCAGAAGTTTGCGGCAGACTTCGACGGGAATATCGCTCTGACCCACGTGCACGCCGTCGACAGCGATACCCTGTTCGCGTGCGGCGAGTACGCAGTCCAGACGGTCGTCGATAAGCAGGGCGACCTTGCCGGTCTTGCCGGCGCGAGCGATAGCCTGCGCGGCATCGCCCGTCAGCGCGATGATCTCGCGGGCACTTGCCACCTTGGAGCGCACCTGGATGCAGGTAAAGCCGGCGTCGAGTGCCTGGGCCACCACATCGCCCACGGGACGCCCGAGCGTGTTTTCGGGGCCGAGTACCAGATAGGCCGAGATATCAAGGTTGTCGCGGATGCTCATCGTGCTTCCTCCTGCTTTTTGATCTGTGCTTCCATGCGCTCGAGCTTGCCGGTCATGGTGTCGGTAAATCCGGGCCGAATATCGGCTTTGAGCACGACTTCGGTGCGGATGCCCTTGCTCGCCAACACAAATGTCGCGTCGCGCACGACCTGCATGACCTCGTCCCAGTCGCCCTCAATCTCGGTGAACATCGAGGTGGTGCGGTTGGGAAGGCCGCTCTCGCGAATGACGCGCACGACCTCGGCGACCTCGGCGGACAGCTCATCGCCGGTGCCGCACGGGGCGATGGCTACGGCGACGAGTGTGTTCATGCCGGTATTGGTTGCGGGTTCGGACATGGCCTATGCCTCCTCGAGCTCGAGTTTGTTATCGGCAATATCCTGGGCGGTTGCGCGGTAGAGTTCGTCGATAAAGGCGACCTTAAAGCTTGCCGGGGCGTCGGCGACAGTGGCGGCACGCGTGCCGGCCACGTTGTAGACAGCGGTGCCGCAGACGGCGGCCGTAAACGGGTCGGCGGCACAGGCGTACACGGCTAGCACGCCGCCCTGCGAGCAGCCGCAACCGGTGATCTTGGACATGAGCGGGCTGCCGCCGTGGGACTTGGCCACGGTTGTGCCGTCGGTAATCAGGTCGACTTCGCCCGAGACCACAACGGCGCCGCCGGTGTAGCGGGCGAGCGCCACGGCGGCATCGCGGGCGGCGTCGACCGTATCGGTGGTATCGACACCGCGCACGCGGCTCAGATCAGCCGCCTCGCCCTCAAGACCCCACAGGCCGGCGAGCGCGATAATCTCGGAGGCGTTGCCGCGCACGATGGCGGGCTTGTACTGCTTGAGCTCGTTTACCAGCTGGGTGCGCAGGCTACCGATACCCAGGCCCACCGGATCGAGCACCCAGGGCTTGCCGGCGTCGTGCGCCGCCTTGGCCGCGCGGGGAATTGTCTGCTCGTAGATGGGGAAGAGCGTGCCCATGTTGAGATAGATGGCGCCGCCGCCGGCAACGAGCGCTTCGCCCTCGTCGGGCAGATAGACCATGGCGGCCGATCCGCCCACGGCGAGCTGTGCGTTGGCGACAAAGTCGATCGTCACCGTGTTGGTGATGGAGCCGGCCATCGGATTGGTAGCGCGAATCTCCTCCACGGTCTTGACCATATGCTGCTTAAGCTGTTCCGAATCAATCACTGCACATGCCTCCTTGGCATAGAAAAGGGGCGCTGTGCATAGACAGCGCCCCTGTAAAGGCGGCATGCTCCCTACGCCAGCATTAACTGACAGGTTCAAAGGATTGGGCCCCATGCCCTCTCAGCCTTGTGGTTTGCACCGCCAGCACTCCCGCATCGAATCTGTTGTTCCCTATACTAGCGCACCTGCCAAAAAGGGACAGGTTTATTTTGGTAGATGGCAACTGGGGCGTTGCATTTTCCCAGATAAAACCTGCCAAAATAAACCTGTCCCTTATTGGCAGGTCGTTACAATGGATACGGTGAAAATGACTGGGGGACTCTATGATCAAACTTGTGCTGACCGATATGGACGATACGCTGATTCCAGCCGGGCATGACGGTGCTAGCGACTACGCTATTGAGGGTATTCATGCCATGCAGGCGGCGGGTCTGCACTTTGGCCCGGTTTCGGGTCGCCAGCCGTCCGCGATGGGCTGGATGTTCAAAAATCGTTCCGAGTGCTTCTCGACCGGTGCGTTCTGCAACGGCCAGGTGATGTTTGTCGACGGCGAAGTAGTCGCCTCGCACGCAATCGACAACGATGCTCTGATGCGTTTGGCTGACTACTTGGAGCAAGAGACCGACGATACGTACCTGAAGGTCTACAGCCTGGGTGATGATTTTTGGGACAACGATGCCTATTGCGTGACGAGCGATCCCGAGCGCGTGCGTCGCGCCATGAAGTCGGGCGGCAACGCGTGGCTCAAAGGCGAAGAGGCCCCGTGCCGTCCCGTCGTCGATGACGCGCCGGTGTTTAAGGCGAATATCTGGAGTGCCCGTTCACGTGAGGAGCTCGTGGAGCTACGCGAGCGTGTTGCCGCTGAGGTGCCGGAACTCGCGCTTGTGTTTCCCAACAACCGAGTGCGCCTGTTTGACATCCTTCCGGCTGGTTGGGACAAGGGCCGCGCTGCGCTGGAGCTGGCGCGCGCTTTGGGCCTGACGCCCGACGAGGTGGCCGTATTTGGCGATTCCGATAACGATCTGCCCATGATCGATGCCGTTCCCAACTCCGTTGCAGTCGCCAACGCCAACGAGGCCGTCACGGCGGCGGCACGTTGGCATATCGGCGCCGCGGCAGATGATGCGGTCGCCGAGGCTCTGCACCAGATTGCCGCCTGCGCCGCGACGGGGGAGATGCCGTCGTTTATGCGTCGGACGGACACGGCGGGTCTTGGCGTTACGAACGTCTAGGGAGAAAGTCATGAAGCTTCAGCAGCTCAGGTATGTTGTTAAGGTTGCCGAATGCGGCAGCATTACCGAGGCCTCGCGTCGGCTCTTTGTGTCGCAGCCTTCGATTACCGCGTCGATTCGCGATCTCGAAAACGAGATGGGTGTACATATCTTTGAGCGCACTAACAAGGGCGTCGTTGTGTCCGAGGAAGGCGAGACCTTCTTGGGCTATGCACGCCAGGTTCTCGACCAGGCCGACCTGCTCGAGGGCAAGTACAAGGGCGCATCCGAGCAGGTGCCGCACTTTAGTGTGAGCTGCCAGCATTATTCCTTTGCCGTTAACGCGTTTGTTGACGTGATTCGCGAGTTCGATGCCGCGCGTTACGACTTTACCCTGCGCGAGGAGCAAACCCACGAGATTATCGAGGACGTCGCGCACATGAAAAGCGAGCTCGGCATCTTGTACCTTTCCGAGCACAATCGCGAGGTTATCGAGCGCATGCTGGCGGCCAACGAGCTCGTGTTCGAAGGTCTTTTCTGCGCCACGCCGCATGTCTTCGTGTGCGCCGACCATCCGCTGGCGGGCCGCTCCAGCGTGACGCTCGAGGACTTGGAAGACTACCCGTTCCTGTCCTACGAGCAGGGCAGCTACAACTCGTTTTACTATTCCGAGGAGCTGACCTCGACGTTCGAGCGTCGCAAAAATATCCGCGTGCGCGACCGTGCGACGTTGTTCAATTTGGCCATGGGCCTCAACGGCTACACGGTATGCTCGGGCGTGATCAGCCACGAGCTCAACGGCCCCGGCATTATCTCGATTCCGCTCGACGTGGACGAGTACATGGAGATTGGCATCATCACGCGCAAGAACACGACGCTTACGCGCTACGGTCGGGCCTATATCGACGCGATTCGTCAGCATATCTAGGCTGCTGTGCTCCGCACGGTTCAAGTCTCTTTATGACAGTCCAGACTGATATAGGAAACATCTATATCAAACTGTTATAAACGTATATTTTACGATGGTCATATGAGCGCTCATACTCTGTCCCAGTAAAGCAACCAATGCAAAGGGAGATATCTATGAGCACTTCGATTCAACCGAACGCGCCGTTTCGCGCCGATATCGTCGGCAGCTTTCTTCGTCCGCAGGCTGTAAAGGACGCCCGTGCCGCCTATGTCGCGGGTAAACTCGACGCTTCCGGCCTTAAGGCCGTCGAGGACGATGCCATTCGCGATTTGGTGGCCAAGCAGAAGGCCGCCGGCCTGCAGGTGATCACCGATGGCGAGTTCCGCCGCAGCTACTGGCACCTCGATTTTATGTGGGGCCTTAACGGCATTGAGCGCCGCACCTCACGCACGGGTTATATGTTCCATGACGAGGAGACGACGGCCGACACCGCCGTGGTTACCGGTCCCATTAGCGGCGAGAACCACCCGTTCGTCGAGCATTTTAAGTTCGTCAAGGCGCTTGAGGAGGAGGGCCAGGTCGCACGCCAGACCATTCCGGCGCCGATCCAGACGTTCTCCGAAGTCACGCTCGACCGCTGCGACGGCCAGCAGGAGAGCCTGCGTGCCGTCTATAAGACCGATGAGGAACTTGCCGACGCCATTGCGGTCGCTTATCGCACGGTGATCGCCGACCTGTACGCAGCAGGCTGCCGCAACATCCAGTTTGATGACTGCACCTGGGGCATCTACTGCGACACCGATTTTGTCGCCAAAACCGGCATGAGCCCGGTCGACCTGCAAAAGGTAAGCGAGCTGGGCGTGGCGCTCAACAACGCCGCCATCGAGGGCAAGCCCGACGACCTGGTCATTAACACGCACGTGTGCCGTGGTAACTACCACTCTACCTATGCCTTCGAGGGCGGCTATGACCCCATCGCACCGTACCTGTTCGCAAAAGAGGATGTCGACGCATTTTACCTGGAGTTCGACACGCCGCGCGCCGGCGGTTTTGAGCCGCTGAAGTATGTTGCCCCCGGCAAGAAGGTTGTGCTGGGCTTGGTAACCACCAAGGCGGCAGAGCTTGAGGACGAAGACGTTATCGTCGAACGTATCCATGAGGCCGCAAAGTACGTGCCGCTCGAGAACCTGTACCTGTCGCCCCAGTGCGGCTTTGCCAGCTGCGAGATTGGCAACAAGCTGACCGAGGACGAGCAATGGGCAAAGATCGCGCTGGTCAAGCGTATTGCCGAGCGCGTTTGGAAATAGCGGTAACGTTCGCAGGTGACGGCGCGTGCGAGTCATGGCGCATCGCGTACAATGGCTCGGATCGTATCGTTCGGGCAGGTTATCCGATATGCCCGACCGCCCTTCCATTCGAAAGGACATCCATGTCCCAGTCTTCGACGCCCGCCGTCACCGATGCCATCTACGACGCATCGTCGCTCGGCCGCCCGCGCATGTTCCTGCTCGGTCTGCAGCACCTGTTTGCCATGTTTGGCGCCACGGTACTGGTGCCCGTGCTCACCGGCCTCTCGGTATCGGCAACGCTTTTGTTTGCCGGCTTGGGCACGCTGCTGTTCCACTTCTTGTCGCGCGGTAAGGTGCCGGCATTTTTGGGCTCATCGTTTGCCTTTATCGCAGGCTATGCCGCAATCGCGCCCAACGGCGAGGCCGAGCTATTGCCCTACGCCTGTCTGGGCGTAGCTTGTGCTGGCCTGCTCTATCCGGTGCTGGCGGCCCTGTTCCGCGCCTTTGGCGCCAAGCGCGTCATGCGCTTCTTCCCGCCGGTGGTGACTGGCCCTATCGTCATTTCCATCGGTCTGATCCTGGCAAGCTCCGCCATTGCCAACTGCCAGACCAATTGGCTCGTCGCCGTTATCGCCGTGGCAGTGATCGTCATCTGCAACATCTGGGGCCGCGGCATGGTCAAGATTGTGCCGATCCTGCTGGGCGTTGCGGTGAGCTATGCCGTTGCGACTGCGCTGGGCGAGGTCGACTTTTCTGGCGTCGCAGCCGCTCCCTGGGTTGGTTTGCCCATCGTGTGGGATAACACCGTGTTTTCGCTCTTTGGGCCGCAGTTCGATAGCGGTCTTGCCACGACGGCCATCATCACCATCATGCCGCTGGCCTTTGCGACCATGATCGAGCATATCGGTGACATCTCCGCTATCGGCTCCACTTGCGAGCGTAACTACATCGCCGACCCCGGCCTGCACCGCACGCTGCTCGGTGATGGTCTTGCCACGATTCTGGCTTCGCTCTTTGGCGCTCCGGCCAACACTACGTATGGCGAGAACACCGGCGTGCTTGCCCTGACGCGTGTGTTTGACCCGCGCGTGATTCGCATTGCCGCGTGCTGCGCTATCGTGCTTTCGTTCTGCCCCAAGTTCGCTGCCGTGATTGCCGCCATGCCGGCGTGTGTAATCGGCGGCGTGTCGCTCGTGCTCTACGGCATGATCAGCGCCGTGGGCGTTCGTAACCTCATCGAGAACCAGGTCGATTTCCAGAACAACCGCAATGTGCTGGTGGCCGCTCTGGTACTCGTGCTTTCGCTCGGTATTGCGTACAGCACCGCCGGCGCCATCGTGCTGGAGTTGGGCGGCGTGACGATTTCGCTTTCCGGCCTTGCCGCGGGCTCGCTGGTGGGCATCGTGCTCAACGCGATTCTACCGGGTAACGACTTTGAGTTTGATGTCTCCGAGTTCGAGGAGGCTGCTGAGTAGTAGCTGCGTTCAGCTAAAACAAAATAAATGGCGCCCATGCGTACGCACGCGTGGGCGCCATTTTTAATGCGTCAGTATCCAGTGGATGCCGCGGGCCATGCGCAAGTCGGTTTGGGTAAAGTGATTGCCGGGGTTGAGCTCCAGCGTTGTTGGAATGCCTCGCTCGACGAGCAACGCTTCCATCGCGCGCATGTCGTCGAGTACGTGCCTCATCATGCGGTTGGGCGTCTTGGTTTCTTTTTTGCCGAGTGACAGGTAGACGGCTTGCGGGCTGCCGGCAAAAGGGGCCGTGCTGGCACGGTCGACAAAGTCGGGAAACCATAGCGACCCCGATGCGCTCGCGGCGCGGTCAAAGGCGTCGGTTTGCCAGAGAGCCCAAAGCGAAAAGAGGCCTGCCAGCGAGTAGCCGGCAATGCCGCGCCAGGTGGGCGGCTGAGGAAGCGATGACTCGACCTGGGGGATTATCTGATTCAGTAGCTCATCAAGAAAACCGGCAGCTTGGCCGCCGAAAGGCTCGGCATCGCGTACGGTCCCGTCGCATGCCCAGGGGCTCAGCTCGCGATTCCAATCGAGCCCGCCAATGGTGACGAGGGCGAATGGCGGACAGTCGAGCTCTCGGCAACACTTATAAACCTCGCTGCCGTCGCCCACGACCACAGGAAGGTAGACGACAGGCGCGCTTTCCGTATGATTCGAATAAACGGTTATCTGCTTTTGATGCGCTTCCATGACGGGCTTCTCTCAGTGTTGTGATATCGGCAGCCCCAATTGTCGCACGCCAGCGTATGCCGGTTGGGCTAGACCAAAGACAATCTCGTGCATCCCCTGCGGACGCATATGGAAAACGCCACCGCCGGAGGGGAGCTCGGCGGTGGCGTTGTTAAACGGTGCTGGGGCTCGGGGCCTTCGCGGGAGCTGCCATGTGCGCAGAGGCGTCTAAGAACGCTTACGGCTCGCCATGGTGCCTGCGGCGATAGCGGCTGTTCCCGCAAGGACGGTTGCCACGATGGCCGCACCCGAGGTGTCGCCGGTTGCCGCGAGCACGCCGGTAGTCTTGGCTTTCGTGGTTGAAGCCGCAACGGCCTTGGTCGGCTTTGAGCCCTCAGGCTTGGGGTTCTGCTTGGACTCTGCGGGCTTGCTTTCTGCGGGCTTGGTCTCGTCGGGCTTGGGGTCTTCCGGCTTGGCTACCTCGGGAGGTGCGATGGTCGTACTTTTGGCGACTGCTTTGATATAGAGGGAGTCGACCGTGGCGTCGCCCGTGCCGATGGCTTGGCCTGCCTCGTAGATGCCGTCACGGAGCTTGCGATAGTCAATGACCTTGCCGCCTTCGGGCGTCTGGATGGCGGCGTTCTCAATCTTGATGGTGCCGATTGTCTTGCCGTCAGCGCTCATGGCACGGGCAAAGATTGCCGCTGTATCTCCTTCGGCCGTTACCTTGCTGCGGATGATCGAGATGACTGCGGGTGTGACGCCCTCGCTGGTCTGGGCGATGATGCCGATGTTCTCGCCTTGGGGTTCGCGCCTCGTCTCGCCATCTTGGTTTTCGCTGTAGGGGATGGGGCCGTCGCCGTTCTCGACATAGCGGGCTATGGCCTTGACAACGGAGTCGCTGATGTAGATGTGGCCGCCCTTCTCGTTGGGCCGATCGTTTCTGGTGGAGAATGCAGCCGAAACCTCGCCTTCCGCAAACGCGTCCACGGTGGAGCCGTTCTTGACGACGATGTCGTCCTGGTAGGTGAAGAGGGCGTTGGCGCCACCGTATCTGCCTTTACTTGCACGGACCGTCACGTTTGCATGATCGAGGGTGACGCCCTTGTGGGCATAGACGCCATATTCAACACCGTTTACGTTGAGGGAGGCGTTTGTGGCTGCGAGGCTGCCCTTGGCCTCGACGGCAGCGTCTTTCTCGGAGCTTGCCTTGACCGTCCCACCACCCTTGATGGTGAGGTTCTTGTCGGCTCCAATACCCTTGTCCTTGGTAGCCCTGGCGGTGACGGCTCCGCTGTCGTCAATCGTGATATTGCCGTTTGCCCTGATGCCATCCGATGCACCCGTGGCGTTGACGTTGCCCGAACCTTTGATAGCGAGATCACCTCCGGCATTGATGGCATCAAACCCAGTGCTCGTGGCGTTGACGGATCCGGCTCCGTCGATGTTGATATTACCCGTGGAGAGGATAGCGTCCTCAGTAGATGTCACGCTGAGCGTGCCGCCCTCGTCGCCTTGGATATTGAGCTCGGCATTCTCGTTAGTGCCATGAGAAACGTTGATGCTTTCGATCAATTCGGCAGTGACGATGTTGGTTCCCGAGTAATTCACGTTGAGCTTGCCTGCGGCCTGGATCTCGCCGCCGTTATAGTTGTTGAGCTTCAAGTCGTCGGCGCCGTCCCACGACCAGGTACCGGCCTCGTCGCTCGCCGCGGTGTTGTACTTGTTGCCGCCGACCTTGACCCATTCCGCTGCGAGCGAGACGCTCGGCATGAGCAGCGAGCTCACCGTGAGCGCGCACACGGCGCCCGCGACGATGCGACGCGTCACGCGGCGCCAGCTGCCGTGCGCGAGTCCTATGCGACGGCGAACGTCGGGTTCGGCAACATGGGTTCCGGCGGTAGTGTCATTGCGTTTGGGGGTCGTGAACAAGGCTGCCATGGTTGCTCCCGTTCTCATAGGGCCTATACGACTAGATTCAGCGTATCTGCTGGATGTTGCCGGCGGTAGTGCCGTTTGGAGGGCAAAATGGCCAAAATGGGGGAGAAATAGGCCGCACGCCGGCGCAGGGACCGGCGCTAAAAGAAAAGCGCGGGGCCGCATGGCGACTCCGCGCTTTATTGTTCAGCTTTTGCAGCCTTGCCCTTACGCTACGAAGAAGTAGACGAGGAAGGCAAGGGCCGCGATCCACCCGTCCCGTGCGAAAAAGTGTTTACGAGCGCTTGCGGCTCACCACGGCGCCCGCGGCGATGGCGGCTGTTCCTGCAAGGGCGGCTGCCACGATGGCTGCGTTCGAGGCGTCGCCGGTTGCCGCGAGCTTGCCGGTGGTCTTGGCTCCCGTGGCTGCAACTGCAACGGTCTTGGTCGTCTTCGTGCCCTCGGACTTGGAACCCTCGGGCTTGGTCTCGCCGGGCTTTTCCTCGGGTTTGATCTCCTCGGGAGGCACGATGACCGTGCTCTTGGTGACAGCTTCGTCGTAGGGGGAGTCGACCGTGGCGTCGCCCGTGCCGATGGTTTGACCCATATCGTAGACGATGCCGTCGTCGAGTGCTTCCCTGTTGCTATAGTCAATGATCTTGCCGCCTTCAGGCGTCAGGATGTTGGCGCCTTCGATCTCGATGGTGCCGATCGCCTTGCCGTCCGCGCTCGTGGCAAGGGCGAAGATCGCTGCCGTGTCTCCCTCGGCCGTGACCTTGCTGCGGACAATCGAGATACTTGCGGGCGTGATGCCCTCGTAGGTCTGGGCGAAGATGCCGATGTTCAGACCCCTAGCCTCAGGGATGGTCTCGCCGTCCTGGTCTTCACTGTAGTGGTCAGGGCCATCGCCACCGGTCTCGATATAGCGGGCTATAGCCTTAACAACGGAGTCACTGATGTAGATGTGGCCGCCAGCGACGTTTGGCTGGTGGTTTCTGGTAGAGATTGCAACCGAGAATTTGCCTTCCGCAAACGCGTCCACGGTGGAGCCGTTCTTGATGTCGATGTCGCCCCCGTCAGTGATGAGGGCGATGGCCTGGCCGCCGTTCGCGCTGGTACGGACCGTCACGGTCGCGTGATCGAGCGTAACGCCCTTGTGGGCATAGACGCCATATTCAACACCGCTTGCGTCAAGGGAGGCGTTCGTGACCGCGAGACTGCCCTCAGTGTCGACGGCAAGATCTCCCTCGGAGTTCGCCTTGACCTGACTGCCGCCCGAGATGTTGATGCTGTCTTTAGTCCAAATCGCTGCTTCTTCTATAGAGCTTGCCTCCACCTTGCCGCCGCCTTTGATGATCAGGTCACTGCCCGCGGCGATGCCGTAGCCCTCGTCTCCTTTAGCGATCACTGTGCCAGAGGAATCGATGGTGGTCTTGCCCTTGGATTGGATGCCTTCGGTACCGCCCGTTGCATTCACGGTGCCCGAGCCCGTGATAGAAAGATTGCCCTTTGCCTCAATTCCGTCGGCATTAGTGCTTGTGGTGTTCACAGTGCCTGGGCCAGAAATGGAGAGGTCGCCTGTGGATTTAATTGCATCGGCCTCGGCTGTCACATTGAGCTCATCCGTGCTATTCGAGCTCGTTATGTTCAACTCCGCTTTCTGGTTAGTGCCATCCTGCGCTTTGATGGCGGCTCCGGTGTAATCGGACTCGGTTTTCACGGTGTTCTTGCCCTCGTACGCAATGTTGAGCTTGCCCGCGGCCTTGATCTCGCCGCCGTCATAGCCGTTGAGCTTCATATCGTCGGCGCCGTCCCAGCTCCAGGTGCCGGCCTCGTCGCCTGCCGCGGTGCCGGCGTTGTACTGGGTGCCGCCGACGTCCACGCACTCGGCCGCGAGCGAGACGCTCGGCATGAGCAGCGAGCTCACCGTAAGTGCGCATACGGCGCCTACAACGATGCGGCGTGTCACGCGGCGCCAGCTGCCGCGCGCGAGCAGCGTGCGACGGCGCACGTCGGGCTCGACAAAATGGGCTCCAGAGGTTTTGTCATTGCGCTTGGGGGTCGTGAACAAGGCGGCCATGGTTACTCCCATCCTCATAGGGCCTATGCGATTAAGCCCAGCATATCTGCAGGATGTAGCCGGCGGTAGTGCCGTTTGGAGGGCAAAATGTCCAAAACTTGGGAAGCAAAACATCGCGCGTCCGTGCGTTGCCTGGCTTTAAAAGAAAAGCGCGGAGCCGCTCGATGCGACTCCGCGCTTTGGTGTTCTGCTTTGGCAGCATTGCCGCTACGCTACAAAGAAGTAGACGAGGAAGGCAAGGGCTGCGATCCACATGA
>ERZ1106954.423-NODE-423-length-36898-cov-4.980566_pt1 | contig 36898 bp, 52 predicted proteins | sample MGYA00403678_ERZ1106954 | MGnify/ENA primary metagenome ERZ1106954 (study PRJEB35170, sample SAMEA104062445) | human gut metagenome | biome: human gut; feature: human-associated habitat; material: faeces | place: Denmark | collected 2012-08-20 ... | reverse complement strand
TCGCGCTTGGTTCGGGACCAAGAGGCCATGGGTTCGAATCCCGTCACTCCGACCAACGAGCAGACTTTCGGGTTTGCTCGTTATTTTTGTTTTTTCGCTTATTATCAACATTTTTGAGCACTGCTTATTTTCATACAGAAACGTTTTAATCGGGATTTTTTCGTCCGCATTGCATTCAAATTGCATTCAATTACACATATCATTTAATAGCCGAAAAGCAAAAAGAGCCTTGCCTGGAATTACAAATTGTGAGATAGGTTAAACGTTTATTAAAGAAAAAAAAACGCCCCGCCGAAGCGGGGCTAAAATCACTTTTCATTATCCTCTGGTTGTGAGTGCCAATATCTTAATGTGTTTGTATCGGGATGTCCGTAATAATCAATGTTTTTATTTTTTTTCTTCGGATTATTTTCATCATTTTCAGAGAAAAAGGTCGGTCTCATCAACGGAATATTCTTATCAATAGAATCACACATTTGCCATTCTCCTTTCAACACTCGCGGTTAAATCATTGCCATTACCGCTACTCTCATATAGTGTTTCGTTTAAATATGCATTTTGTAAAACTCTAACCATTGCATTAAAATAAGTCTCACAAAAATTAATTATATAATTTTCGTCAGCCTCACACAATGGGCAGGTCTCCATTATGTCCATTTGCAAAAGGAATGCTATTTTACTTCCATATACTTTCTGCGGTATGCCTATATACACAAGTATGTTATTTCGTTTTGCTCGCTCTCCGTTGTTATTCTTACGAAATACAAAATGTTTGTCTATTTCTTCTTTTTTCATTATAACAATTTCACTCGAGTTATCTAAAAGAATTTTTTTATAATATTTTTGATCCTTAGAATATTTCACTTCAGAATCATCTTTTTTCCTTCCTAAGCATTGTGTTTTTTTACTTGTTCTGCTTATTAAAACGCATTTATTCTTCTTTTTTTCGGTATATTGCTGAACTATTGATGTCCTCGTTTCCACACCATAAACATCTTTAAAGAAGTGATATATATCAGCGCAAACAGCGTCTGAAACACTTTCAAACAATCCTATATATTTGCGGTCTGAGATTCTTTCATTATATATTTTGCATATTGATTGGACATACTGTAAAGCCTTAGAGTGACCCGAGTTAATCTCATATTCTCGTCTTTTATATTTTATTGCCACATAATGAAAGATATTCATTCCAGTGAGAACGATTGCTATCGCTATGCCCCATTTCAGCAATGCCTTTTTGTCTTCAGGAATAAAAACTGTATATAAAAAGGGCGCCAGAACATTCGCCAGTCCTACAAATTCAGCTTTCAAAAATAAAAGATATGCGAATTTTAAAAAAGAATGTCTCAACGTATCATCTTTTGTCTTCGCCTTGTCAATCCAACAAAAAAACTTTTCCATTTCCCCCACCTCTTTACATAATCATAATACAAAGTGTATCGTATTGTGTGTCGCATTATGTCGATAAAAGCCAGAAAACGCCCCCTCAACCGAAGGCTTTGACCTAAGGTGAGGGGGCTATCTTTATGGAGGTGCTTTATTTACTCATTTGCTATGTAATTTTCCGCATATGCTCTTATGCGGTCAAAGACTGCCTGAGCTATTGACTGTATGCGCTCTTTTGTGAAATATGCTTTTGCGAGTGGAATAAGCGCGGCGTAGATATTGCCGACGACGTATTCCATTTTTTTCGCGCCGGAAGCGTTGATTTTCTCGGCTTCGGCGATGAGCTGCTCAATATCTATCAGCATTTTTGATTTTATATCCAAAAAACCGACTAAAAATATAAACGTGATGATTGCCAATATTTCAATAATTGTAATCCACATCGTGCTTTTGCTCCTTTTTTCGTTTTGATTTTGTGTTTTTAATACTCGCAAGGCTGACTATCTCAACCGTCCAAAAGGCGAAATATGCGCCCGTCAGAGCAGGGTCAATATTCTGCCCCGTGATGAACAGCGCAATAAATGAAGCTGCCGTGTAAAGGACTATCGCGGTTATCGCCGAAATAACAAACTTTGTTGACGTTTTCATTTTTTAAGTCTCCCCTGCTTTAAAAGACTGAGCATTTGAGTGTTTTGTTTTGCAGTTCCGAGATAGGCTTTAATGCCGTTCTTAGTAGCTATCTTTTTGCGATTAGCAAAAGAAGAATCAATCTTCAAAAATTTAAGTGCGTCAACAAGGCTTATGCTCTTGCCCATATACTTCGGATAGTAGCTTGCGGAGCCTGTCTGCGTGGGCTTTGACACGCTCGCGCTCGGAGCGGTGTAATAAAGCTTCTCAGGGTCTATGTATGCACACGATTGAAGCCACGCCCATGTCATATGCTTAATTTGCGAATCGCTGAGACGTGTTAAATCTCTAATGCCGAGATGAAGATGTACGCCTGTTGCTTTGCCCGTTTTGCCGGTATATCCGATCAGAGTGCCGCTTTTGACGGGCTGCCCAGATCTGACCTTGTAACTATTAAGATGATAGTGCAGAAAAGCTTTTTTTATTCTCGGGTAAATGACCCATACATAAAGTGCATGGTCTTTTGCCCTTTGTGCGGCAAAAACATAGCCGTCCTCAATGGCGTACTGCGGCAACTTCTTTCCGTTTGTTCCGTAATCGGTGCCGTAGTGGAAAGAGGCGGTACTGCCTGCCGATGTGCTGATAGTCTTTCTTTTGCCGTAGGGACTGGTAATGTAGTGACTTGCTCCGTTAAAGATTTTTTTACTTATTGCTGACATTTTTTATTCCTCCTGATTGTCTTTTTGCGTTGGAAGCTCCATAACTTTAGTATGCAGCTGTGTCATTGTTCCGTTGCCGCCTAAACCGTGATAGGCTATATATGCCTTGTCGTATGCGTCTTTCGCGTAAATCGCGACATATTCACGCTCCATGTATTTCTCACCCGAGCGGATGAGCTCCGCTCTCAGGAGTGAGAGCATACCCTCTCTTATACTTTCGCTTTCTTTCTTTTGCTTGCGAAGTCTCGCCAAAAGAGCAGTTGCGACAACGCCGAGCAAAAATTCAATAATATAGTTGATGATTAAATTTTTCGTTTTATATCACCCCTTTTAGCCTTAAAACAACCGCCCACAAGGGCAGAATAAAATTAAAGGCTATGCCGTTAATCAGATTGTAGATTATTGCCGTCAACATCCGTCTGCGCCTCCTGTTCGATTTTTCGGGCGGTGTATTCGCCTGCCTCAATTCTCGCATTAATCACGAGCAGAGCTTCTTGCGAGAACATCATCTGTCCTCTGCTTTCGCCGTTTTCAAGAATTTCGTTGCCGAGTGGAACTATGAGCATACGCATAGTTCCTAAATCATATACATTAATCATTCCTCTGTACCTCCGTATGTCTTATTTCCAAAAGTCACCTTAAAGCCTTTTGCGACTGCCGCTTCAATTTCGGGCATTAAATCCGCTGCATAGACCGCTGTGTTAAATGCGAGCACCGCACTGCCTGCCGTTTCAAGCTGTTTACACGCTCGAAGAGCAGAAATAACGCTATCTTTGTTCAGTGCAGAGCAAAGCGAAAGGTCAAGATCAACACTTAATGTATTTGGGACAAAGCGGACTGACTTTATTGACTCACAATTAAACATTCTGTTTGTTCCGACCTTTGTTTTAACAGAAGAAAAATCAAAATCCGCGTCAATCTCGGTCAAGTAGCCTTGACCCACGAAGCATTGCAAAAAGCTTGTCACTTTATTGCTTAAATTTTTAAGCGTAATCTTTTTGATTGACGAATTTGGGGCGTATGGAAATAAAAATGTCCTCTCCATTTTGGTAACGTTCGTGCAATCAAAAGATACCTCAGTAACTCCGCCGCATCCTCTAAAAAAATCCGAACCATCTGTTAGATTTATTGTATTGAGATGCGGGATTTTTCCTTTCCAAAACCTATTTGTGCTGTTGTCTGTACGTCCGAATATAGTTACATTAAGAGGACTTTCTGCAAAAAGCTTGTCCCACGCGGCTACAGTCTGCGTTTTCGGATTGCTTTCAATCGCCGCAAGAATAGCGTCCGCGTCGGCATCGTCGGTCAAGTCTGCGCTCAAATACTCGTTCATGGCAAAAATAAGTTCTTGCCGTATCTCGTTCCAGTCGCGTATATAAGTGTCGCCGAGTGGCGCTCCCTGCTCAATGACAAGCGGAACTGTTGTGCTTGTTTTTAAAAATTCACCTCTGACAACGTCTCTTGCTAATAATCCTACTTCCCACTCTGCCGCCTTTGCGGTCACGTCATACGGAATTTTACAGCTCACGACATCGCCCGACCGCTCGTTAAGCACTATGGCACCGGCGCGGTCATACTCGCCGGGAGGATTGATTGACAGCGCATATTCAACGGTCTGATCATCGCCTAAGCCCGTCCAAGTCTCGTCGAGTTCAACGCATATGCGGTCAACGCCGAACGCGCCGGAGGTGACGAATGCGGAGGGCTGACCGTGTAGGCATTTGTCGGCAGTGCGATAAATTAAATTACTCATTCTTAACCTCCTGACAGCCCGCGCGCTTTTCTGTTCTCTCAAGCTCCGTAAGCATTTCTTGATAAGCCTGCTCCGCACCGCAGAGGGCGTTGTAGTTTGCAAGGACTTGGGCTTTTGTTTGGTTGATTTCTTTTATTTTCTGTTTAATAAATTTATCCGTCATTTCTTTACTCCTCAAAATACCGGCACAGTGCCGTTTTTCATACATTCGGCAATAAGTTTAATAACTGAGCTAAGACTTTTTGTTTCACCGTTCATTTGAAAATAAACGTCTTTACACTGCAATATTAAATGTGAGTTTAAATCGTTAAGCCTATCTTCGGCAGCAAGGCAAAGTCTTTCGCCTTGATAAAAACTTAAAAAATTATAGTAATATCGGTCTTGATTGTTTACAGTGTCTCGATATTGCATGAATCGAAGCGTTTCAACATTCGTTGCGGCTGCGTACAAATCCATGCGCGCCATGCTGTTTTTTTGAATGTTTTCACCAAGATTCGCGTTTAATTCTAAAGCTACAGAACCCGTGTCTCCTACTTGCCCGACGCCAAATACACCCTCATAGCCGTTTCTTTGATGTCGAATCGCGGCAAAGTTGTCCTCGCCGCATATATTTGTAAGAAGCGTTCTGAATCCGCCCTCGCCGGTTGTCGTTATATAAAATTCAGCCGACGCACTTTCGCTATCCGCAGACGGCGCGTATTGTGAAGATAATACCCACTGGTCTTTTACAGCGCCTTGCCCCAACCCGGGGGCTTGAAAATAAGTGCGATAATAAGAGCCGTCGGGATTGCTGTAATCTTTATATATGGCATTTGAACTCAAGCTCCAGCCGCCTATGCTTGCACTGATAGTTGATAAATCGCCGCAAATAATTGCGTCAGCGACTATTCCGTCAAAAGTTATCGCAGTCCTATAATTATTTCCGCCGTCCGTTGACAATCCGATTCCCGCTTCGTTTGCCCTTATTATGCCGCCCGTACCGCCCTCATCTTCTTTAATCAGCCAGCCGTCGGGATTGCCGTCACCGTCGTCGTCACGAACTTCAAAAAATCCGCCTTTTGCGCCGTTAATGGCATTGGTGGCTTTTTCTATAGCCTGCTGAAGCGTTGTCTTTTGCCTATTGAGCTCTTTTCTCGTGTTTTCGCTGACAGTATCAAAAGACATTTCACCGTCGCCTGTGGGGCATATGATTTTTGCCGACAAGCCGCCGGTAAGGTCTAAATCCTGTTCGGCGACAAATATGTCGTAAGTAGTTCCGTTTTCGTCATAAACGCTTATTAAATCCCCTGCCTCAATCCGGGGGTCACCGCGCCACTCGATTTCACACGGCAAAAAAGAGATAGGCGGTACCGATGCAAAGAGCCAGTTTTTGATAGTCACAGCATCATTTTCCTTAACAAGCGGATTGACTGCCGACAAGCCTTTGCCCGTTCCGCTCGTGTAAACGGCATCGTCTATGCCGAGCGTCACGGAGTTTATTTCAAACGCTTCTTCCGCCTTTTTGACAAATCCGTTTTGCCATTGAATTTTAGGCGGCATGGTATAGCTTTCCGCTGCCGAGTACCAGCCTATATGGAGCTTGCCGACAGTATTTATTCTCGCGTTTGCGCCTGCAAGCCCTGCGAGATAGCCGAGTGCCTCCGCGTCGGAGTACACGGTTAATATCTCCGCTTCGTCTGCCGTTAATTCGCGTTGATTAAGTATGTATTGTTCTGCAATGGAATTTTCGTCAAAATCCACAGTCAAGTTATACCGCCTCGCAAGCTCATTTATCAGCGAGAGCGCACTCACGCTCTGAGTGCCGTCAGAGAATAATTCGGAGGTATATTTATTTGTCATTGAGTAAATATCGTCATAAGCAGATACCTTAATTGTGAACCACTTATCATCGCTTGACGGCGACTGCGTTTTAAAATAGCCGAGCGGAAAAAAATAATAATATTCGTTGCCGTCCGAATCCGTGCCGTCTTTGTATTTAATACCTTGCTCAATAAATATAATTTTGCCGCTGTATTTCGCTTCGGCGGATCTTGTCTCGCCATAATTCGGGTTAAAAAATTCAAGCTCCGCAGAACCCGCGCAGCAGCAGCCGAAAGTTAGCATTGAGCTGTCGGAACACGCAAGCTGTTTAATGCTTGCAGAACTGACACTTGTCACTTCAAAAGACTTATTAAAACTTCGCACGCCGTCCGTTGCGGTCCAGTATCCGAAGCTTACGCGCTGTTTAAATTCTCGGGTAGGGCTTTGCAAAGCCTCAACAATCAAGGCTTTGTCTTCGTCTGTGACCCCTGTTATTTTATACATCTTATCGCCTCCTTACATTTCCGTTGCCGAAAAGCTCCAGCTTTTATATGTCCAAAAAGTCGAAGAATAAATTTGCTCTATTTCAGGCTCGACGCTCGAGCAATAAAAGCTTTTTTCTTTGAACGTTCCGCTTTTTACATCCGGCACAAACGCCGTGAACTGCGTTTCCATAAGGATTTGCGAAATCTGCGCGACCTGCGTGTTGTTAAGCCCGTCGGGCATCTCAACCGAATATTTGAGCTTTTCGGCGATTTTATCACGAAACATTTTGCCGTTATTATTGTCGCGCCCAGATTTTGAATTGTCGAGAGCGTTAAGCGCGGGCTTCATAGTGATAGGTGTAGGCAAGTTCAGCCACGACGAAGAGCCGACTTTTTTTATTTTAAAAACGACCAAAGACGCCATATCAGCCTACCCCCTTTAACGGCGAAATACGTGTTCTCGCAACAATGCCGTTGTGATATTCGACAAAAGCCTTGCCGACAACATCACGGCCAACAACAAGGTTAATTATCATTGGACCGCCTGTTCCGCCGTCACTCTCGGAGAGTGCCTCACAAAATGCTTGTTTCATTGCCGAAATCGGAGAGACAACCTCGGGCTCTCGCCTGTTATCGCCGAGTATTGCCGCAAATTCGCCGTAGTTTGCCGGAATATATGTGCCAGTAGCAAGGCGGGGAATTGAAATATTGTTAATATTTCTTATGTTAAATCCGAGTTTTTTTCCGCCATATTTCGGAACCCAATCGGGTATATCAACACGAAGATTGTTCAAAGCGTTTATTGCAAGATTTAATCCGTTGATAATTCCGTTCACGAAACGCTCAACTCCGCCAAGAATTGAGTTAATAACTCCTTTAATGGTGTTCCATATGCCGTTCCAAATTTCGGTAATTTTGGTTTTTATTGCGGTAAAAATGCCGATAACTTTTTCCTTTGCAGTGTTAAAGCCGCTTACAATGCCGTCTTTGATTGCGTCAACTTTTTCTTTTGCACCCGTTTTTATTGATGTGAGAATTTCAGAAATTTTAGTTCGTATTTTTTCAATCGCATCTGAAACGCTTTGACGCACGGTGTTCCATTTTTCTGCCCAAAATTCTTGTGTAAAAATTGGACTTATGTGTTCAGAAAACCAATCTTTCACGCTGCCCCACCAAGATTTTAACTTTTCTTTTATTTTTTCAAAAAAGTCGCCTATTGCCTTAAAAGCTGCCTCAAATGCTCCGCTTGATGCGCCGTAGGCTATGCCGACTCCCATCAAGGCGAGACCCGATATTATAAGGGGAATATTGGGTCCGGCTATGCCGATTATAAGCATTGCAATGCCTACAAGAAGCGAGCCCCAGGTTATCACCTGCCGCAGCCACATCGGCGTGTCTTCAAAAGCGCCCGTCTCTTGACCGAGCTTAATACCGACCGCTATCATGGTTATACCGAGTATTATTGCCGGAATGCTTGCCGTTGCTATGCCGAATATTAAAAGAGCTGTGCCCACAAGTAAAGTGCCGTAAGAGGCTATTTTTGCGGCAGTTGCGTCAAGTTCTGAAATGTTAGAATTGAAATTAGGCGCGACCGTTTCGCTTGATGAACTATCGGACGACGTACTGCTGCTGTCGCTCAATTGATTTATTTCATCAAATCCCGCAAGGCTGCGTGATGCGTCCTTCGCGGCTTTACCGGCTTTTTTAGTCGCAGTAGCCTGCTGATTGAGTGCCTTCGCGTTCGCTTGCATTTGCGCGGCAGATTTGCCAAACAATGCAGATGTAAACGAAGCAAGTACGCTCGTTGCTTTTTCAAGAACATTCATAAGCTGTAACAGCGCCGGCAGGCACGCCTCATATATCGGCTGAAAAGCCGTCAAAAGGTTGCCTTTGATTTTCGCCCACGAATCCGTAAACTGCTTGTTCGTTTTTAAAGTCGCGCCGAACTGCTCTCTTAATTTCGTTAAAGCTTTTGTTATCACGGTAAAAAAAAGTGCCGAGCTGACTATGCTGCTCAATCTGCGAGTAAAGCGTTTAACGCTCGTGGAAGCATCGCCAAACGCCGTTGAGAGCTTTCTGACTTTCTTGGCGTCACTCGCACTGTTAAGTTTCTTTTTCGCAAGGTCAGCCTTACCGGCAAGAGAGCCGAGCTTCGCCTCAGACTGCACCAATTCGGTGTTAAGCTTTTCTATTTTTTGACTTTCGCCGCCGCTTTTGGCGCTCGCCGTTTGCTCTTTCGCAATAATCTGGTCTATCTTGTCGCAGATTTCGGCATACTCATTCTTTAAGTTCCTGACTTTTTCGAGCCAGTCAGATTGTGTTTTGTCAGCTCCGCCCTCGCCGTTTTTCCATTTTTCACGGTAAACAGCAACATTTTCTTTTGCTTCTGCGATTTGAGCTTTTAAAGACTCTGCCTGTTCGATTAAAGGCTGCGCTGCTGCAGGCGTTTCCGCAAGAGCCGCCGCGCTTGATTTTCTTGCCGATTCTTCCTGCAAGGCTTTAATTTCAGCGCGAAGAGCCTCAACTTTTTGCTTTTGACGCTCGACCGCCGCAGTGGCGTTGTCGTAGCTTTGCTTTAAAGATTGAACCCTCTGCGCCGCCTTTTCCGCGTCAATCATGCCAAATGTAGCTTTAATTTTGCCGCCCATTCGCTTTAGACTGCCCTCAACGACCTTGCTTGCGTTATTAACGCCCGTCACGTCGCATTTTGTATCGAATGTTAAAACTCCGTCAGCCATGTTCACCCTCCTTTATTTCACCGTTTAACAAGGCATTGAGATAGTCACGCCTTGCCTGTTCCGATGCAGAATATTTCTTTTTAATATCGATAATGTCACGATTGTTTTTATAAAATTCTTTTTCCCACTTTTCGAGTGACTTGTGTTTTGCTTTTTTTCGTCTGATTGAGATAACGGTATTCAAAAGGCATTCGCCCATTTCGGAAAAATAGCCGAGAAAACTCCACCAGTGGAGTGCGGGCAATGCTCTCACTTCGCAGCCTGCGACTTTATTCACTGCCGCAAAAATCATTTTTTCGTCCTGCTCCCAAGAAATAAGTACAGGCTCGTTTGTATTTTTGCTTTCAACGTCAATCGTTCCACCGTCCTCTTGTACGCCGTCAAGATACAGCGCAGCTTTTCGCATAGCTTCTTCGAGATATTCGGGAGGTATCTGTGTGAAATTTTCGTACAGACTTTCAAGCATGACTGCGCCTTTTTCCGCCTCGCTCAAATCGGGGTCATTAAAGGCCTCGAAAATAAGCAGAGCGATTTTATAATCGGTGCAGATTTTATAATTTTTACCGCCGACATTGAGACAGTCGGGCAACAGCCCTATCATCTGTGCTTGCTCCCCTTGACCTGTTGCGCCTTATTCGTGTATTTGCTTATTCTCTTTGAGCTCTCTTTTGTTTCCGCCTCAATATCTTTTTTAATAACGGGGAACATGGCGTTAATGAACCGCTCGTAAAGAGGAATACCCTTGCGAGTGGAGAGCGGCGATGCGCCGTCAAAAACTATATCTGCGACATCTGCATTGAAAATGTAGTTGATTTCCTCTTTTACAATTCGGCTCAAATCCTCAATAGCTTCCGCAGCTTCTTCGTCGCCCATGACTGCACTGCCGTCGGCGTTGATTTTTACGTCCTTATATTTTTTCATCTTTTCATCAAGATGTTTTTCAACACTTTTAAAACGTTCGATAATTCCGTAATCCGCCGTGTTGACCTTGATTACACGCTCGGGGTTGCCGTTTATCTCATATTCTTTTATGCCCTCGTCAAAGTTAATACTTTGTCTCATGCTTTTTCGCTCCTTTATAAAAAATCGGGGAGGTTGCCCTCCCCATTTCAAAAATTAAGTGCCGGATGCCTCTTCGCCGGATGCCGCTTCTGTGAACGCTTTTGTTTTAAGGTCAAAAGTACCTTTTTTACGATTGCCGCAGTAATGAATTTCAAAAGGAATCTGAACGCCGTCACTGCCGCCCATTGACTGAGGCACCACCTTTACGTCCTCTTTGTACGCCCACTCGACTGTGCCCTCACTATCAAGGAGTAAGTCAACAACAGTGGTTTCAAGCTGCGAGCCTGTCAAACGCTCGTTTGCTATTTTTGCAAGCTGTTCCCAGAGTGCGTCGCCTTTTGAAGCATAGTAGGGGTCAACAGAGCCCTGCGGCTCATACCCTTTAACTCTGTAAGAATTTTCGCCGAGTATATTTTTTTTACTTTCGGCATCGGGATTGAGTTCTACCGCATATTCTTCAAGGTCTTTGCCGAGCCTTACATAGCTTGTGGTGGTTCCGCCGAAAGAGGCGTCTATAAAATGTGCTAAATATTTGCGCTCATACTGAGCGCCGTTTTCCATTGCCATATTTTTTTATCCTTTCACGCTGTATTCTGCATATATCTGCAGTTGATAAGTCACTCCGTCATTTATGTCGCCTGTCGGGGCGGCAAACATCATCCCGTTTGCGCTCGACAGTTTCGTGATAGTTCCCTCGCGCTCCTCAGTGCCGACGGTGACCGTTATCGGCACGTTTTTGACCGTTTCGAGCCAATACGCGAGTTCCAAAAGAAAAGTGCTGTTTGCGATTCTCTCAAAATCATTAAAAGATTGATTGTTCGCATACAGCACAAAACTGTGTTTTCGTTTCTGACCGCCCAAAATGTCGGTTTTTAAAACGGTATCGCCGTTCGGATAAAGTCCGAAGTTGCCGGGCTTATTTTCCGTAAAATCGGTATGAATGCCGTTGCAAAACTCGCTCATCTTCGGGTATTTGGTCAGTATTTTTTTAACTTTTTCTAAAATATTCATATTCTCATCACTTGTTTAAAGCTTTTTCGGCTTCTTTTTGCAAAACGTCAAGTTTATCCGCTTTCATTCTCTCGAACCAAAGCTTCCCCGCAAGAGGGTGTACTGCTTTGCTGTACTGCATTTGCCGCCCTGTGGGCTGCTTTTTAGGCGGCGAGAAAAAGCCGACAAGCACCCCGTTTTCTTTTATCGGAATATTCGGGCCGTAAATCTCGCCGTAGTAAAGATAGCGTGCTCCGGGGTGCGTGTAAACTATTTTGCCGCTGCCTATAACCGTGCCGAGCGTTGTCGAGTGTATGAGCTCCCCCGTTCTCATCGGCGTATATGGCGCCATTAACTTTAACGCTTCACTGTCAATAACCGTTTGAACATACTGCATACGCTCATTCCAAGTGTCGGCAAAAGCGGGGTTATATTTTACCGAAATTCCCAGTTTGCCGTTATATAATTTTTTGTCTTTCGGCTGTTTAATTTCGCCCATATAACCGCCTCATTTCAAAGATATTTCATAGTGCCACATCTCTTTACTTCCGAAAAGCTTTTTATCGAAAGAGACGACGGTCAGCGGCGCGCCGTAAAGATTTCTGAGGAGCTTTAAACTTTCCGCCTGCGCCTTTTCACTCGAATTGTCAACATCAAGCGCAATTTCGCCTTTAAAGAAAAAGTCCTTGCCCTCTGCGAGTTCGAGCTCGCCGACCGAATCATAGGGAATAACAAGACTTACACGGTCGGTAACGGTCATTCCGCTTTTGACCGTGTTAGCCTGTTTTGTCTCGTCCCAAAAAACGCGCGGTATAAATACCCGTTTGTAATTGCCGTCTGTGAGCTTATATAACGTTGTCTCTGCGTTTGTATACAACAATCACACCCCCGAGAATAAAAGCCCCGTGTTGGCTAAGTACCTGCGAATTACGGCGCGTTTATCTTCTTTAAACTTCTGCGACCTTGCCGCCGAGCTTTCAAAGCTTACGGAATATGTGCCAACTTTCTCACTCGTCTTGCCGCCGCTGTCTTTTGAAGCGGAAAACATGACCTGTGCGAGAGCGCAGCAGCACATTTTTATATTTTCTTCAAATTCGGGCGGAACATCTGCGCCGAATGTTGCGGTTTTTATTTCTTGCATTGCCTCAACCGCAAGGTGAGCGAACTCGCCCTGCGGTATTTTGACTTCGCCGCCCATGAGAAACATATGCTTGTAATATGCAAAATCGGGCGTTATGTTCATAAAAGACACCCCGATTATGTTGTGGATTTATGAAGATAAATACCTGCGACCTTGTTTTCGTAAACATCGGCAATGCCAACATTACGATAGCCGAATTTCCAAGCGTCCGCTGTCTGATTCTGCTCGGGAGTAATAACCTTAGGCGCAACGTGCTTGTCGTACTGAATAACAGCGGGCTTATGAATTATCATAAAGTTAATATTTTTGCCCGCCGTATCTTTTGCAAAGCCGCCTGCAGTCTCGTCAATAGTCGCGCCGTCGCTCGCGCCGGGCAAGATTTTACCCGATTTCTGCTTTATCTTCGTGTAAAAACGAGACTGAGGCACTTTCTTAACTGCCGCAAAGCCTTCAAGAACCTTTCTGCTCTTAGTCGTGTCAAGGTCTTCAACAAGTCCAAGAAGTGTAGGTGTGATATACAAATAACGCTCGGTTGAGGGCACTTCGTCCTCGTCAAACTTATTGACAGCTTTTCTGATAGCTTCTACTACCGCCGCGCCTGTTGAAAGTGCCGCGCCGTCAACGGTAGAAATGCCTGTTGTCTGTGCGTACTGAGCAAATCTGAACGCGTCAAGTTCGGGAACTACCTTTGTTCTGATGAACTCGCCCGCAAGTCTGCCGTATGCAATGCCTGCAGTCTCCATATTGTCAACATTATCAACGCTAAACATAGTACCCCTGTCAAAGTTGCAAGTTACAGTCTCATTTGTGAGCGTAACGCTGCCGTTTACATAGCCGTCGTTGCGGCTGTAATCGCCCAGTCCTGACATGTCAAGCTTGGGAATGATGAGCTCGTTTGCGTTCGCGCCCTGCTTTGCAAGCTCGGGTGCGCCGTCAAGCTCGGCTGTGAGTGAAGCTTCTTTGTAAACTTCATCGAGAAGCGTTACATAAGTTTTAAAAAGTGCTATTGAATTTGCCATTTTGTTACCTTCCTTTTTTCAAAAATTATTTTTCTTTTGCAGGCAAGCCCATAACGGCACGCATTGCCGCCAGCGGGTCATTGCCGCCTGTTCCCTGTGATCCTTTGCCCACTATGGGATTGTTGATAGGCTCGTCTGAGCCGAAGAGAAAACCGTTTTGCTCCTTGCAGGTTTTTATTGCCGCGTCAATGTCGGTATCTCTGTTTTTGGAATCTTTCAAGCTCTTAATGTCAAGCTCTGCCCTTGCCGCTTTAACGCTTTTGGCACCTGCGGTTGTCAAAGCCTTTTCAAGCTGAGAGTCAAACTCCATTTCGGCAATCTGATTTTCATATGCCGTCTTCTGTGCGGAGAGGTCATTATTAAGCTGCTGAATGCTGTTTCTGAGTTCGCCGACGTCAACGCCCTCAAAGCCTTTCAGCGTGTCCTGTGCCGTTTGAAGCTGTGAAGCAAGGTTATCTCTCGCACTTGTGATTTTTGACACTTCGGATACGGTCTTGTAATTTTCCTTTACCGAATTGTCAAAAGCTCCTTTTTTGTTCTGCGGAACTTCAAGACCGCAATCCGCAAGAATTTCATAGATGTTTTTCATGTTTTTGTCCTTTCCACATGATTTTTATACAGCTCTGTCTGCTGTTGAAAGTAAGCCGTTATACTCCGGCCGGAGTTTGTATAAAAAAAGCAGCACCTTTCGGCACTGCTTGATTTATTGAATTAAATATATGCTCATATGCTCTTATAATCGTTTTTTATTACCTTTTCGCCCTTATTCTTTGAGAGAGACTTTATAACTTCTTTTAAAAAATCCTCGTGAATATCTCTTTGCTGCGAATAGCAATAGTCAACAAAACGGCATCTTTGACAGTCTCCCGAGAGTTTGTCGCAGTGCCGTTTTAGCTTTTTATGAAATTTATTTACCGTCATTGTCTCACCTCGATTTTGGGTATAAAGAAGCACCTTGATTTCTCAGGGTGCTTTTTTAAATTCAACTATCAAACACTTTGCTTAAATCAATATCAGAATCTATATATACTGCATCGACTTCGTAATCGTTATAAACTTTTACATTCTTATTTCCGTCTGCATATATTTGAACAATCGAACCATCAACATCAATAATCGGCGGTTTCTTTTTAACATTTAGACTATCTTCAATTTTTTTGCATACATTGTTAAATTTTGTATTTGATGCTTCTTTCCATACATTATAGCTAAACATTTAGTCACCGTCCAATCCCAATTCATTGTTTACACTTTTATTTGTCTTTGTGGCTGTTTTTAAAATATCCATTAGAGCCTCCTCTCTCGTTAAACCTTTGCGTTCCATTTTTGAAGCAATTAAATCCTCAAAAGTCATATTAGGCTTTTCTGTTTCAAGAAATTCTTTCATTTCCTTATCAGCCATCATCTCGCGAGCCCTTGAGCGAATTTGATTGCGTTTTTCAAAAGCTTGCTTCGCCTTTTCTTCTAAAGGCAACATTTCGTCAATGGTATTTAATATATTAGATACCTCAGATACGTACCACTCTCTAACTTCTCTGTTTGACTTTTGTTCTATTATACCACTTTTTTCAGTATTTTCAACCGATATTTGATCATTATCTGCTTTGTCTGTATTCTCACCCGACACATCAGTTTTGTTTTCCTGCTCCTTGCGCTTTGTTTGAAGTGCTTCAATCTTAGATATTTTAGGATTTTCCTCCGAGAAATGGGTATTCGGAGTCTTTGCAACTGCCTGTTTTTCTTTCGGCAGCTTGACATCAACCTTGCCGAGACCGTCGGAGTATATCCGGCTACGCTCTTGCGGCAAATCCATAGCTTTGCTGAAGTTCGTGTACTCCTGCGAAAGCTTTTGATATTTGCATTTTGCGGATATTATATCGTCATCGCTCGCATTGCCCTCTTGCAAAAGCTTTATTTTTTGCCTTTGGGCGCGTATGGCAGTTTCAAGATACCGCTGCCGCTGTGTAGCCTCATATGCCGTGTATTCTTTGCTGCCGTATGCCTTTTTCTCATTTTCCTTTCGGTTCATTTCTTCAAGCTGTTCATCAGTATATACGCGCTCGCTTATTCCCTCAATAAACGGAAAATAATCGTGTCTGCAATTTGCGCCCTTTAAACCGTCAACCTCGCCCAAGCCGCAAACGCTTACAAGCTCCTCTTTGGTGTACACTTTGCCCTGCCACGGCTGATGAGTAGGTCTTGCTGTTGAGTGCCATGTTACCTCGAATTTTTCCGCGCCGAGCTTTTCGGCGTTTGCTTCCTGCACCTGCCCTGTGAGCTGATTTAGCCCCGTCAGAACCGCACGTCTGACGGCGACATCTATTCTATTGGAATGACCGCTCGCATAGTCAACCGTTCTCAATCCGCTTCGGGTCATTTCTTCAACTGTCCGTTTGATCACGGTGTTGTAATCAAATGCGCCTGAGGTAATATCCGCAACGGCATTATCAAGCGTTGACTGATAGTATTTTGCTATCGGCTTAAAGACGGTCAGCCCGCCTCTTTTCACCGCAAAGCCCAAAGAACCGGTTAGGTTTTTAAATTCATCTTTGGTCTGTGCCGCCGCAGCCGCCGTTATTTGCTGCAAAAAGGCATTTTCGGCATAAGGTATATAATCTTTGCCTGTTGCCTTGTAAAGCTCTTTATTGTAAGCGTGTGCGCTCTCTGCGGCGTTTTTACACATTTCTTCGATTTGCTCATCGGAGAGCTTTAGTGCCTTTTGAATTGTTGATTTAATGTGTTTTTTGCTTTCACCAAGCTGATTAAGCCTGTCAACCTGCCAGTCTGCTGTGCGTGTTATTTCGCTGCAGTCTCTCACACGTCTAATAATGTCGCTCATTATTCGCGTGCCTGCGGAGCGCACAAGCTTCTCAAGCTCAAGCGGATAATCCTCGCCCATTATTCAATAACCTCTGTTTTTTCGCTTTCGGTCATTTTTTTAGCCGTTTTTTCGTCCTCGCCGTACCACTTCATTCTATACTCCCAAAGCTGCATGGCTCCCATAGAAACGTCTTGACGGTCAATCGCTCGGCGCGTTTCATCATCGGTCAAAATACTGTCCTCAAAATTGCAGGTAAATTCATAGCCCGATTTTGTCAGACCGTTAATAAAAGCAAGACCGAACACAAGTCCCTCAAGGCAGGTCTTTAACTTCTTTTGAATAGCGTTGACTGTGCTGTATTTTCTCTGCTTAGAAGTAATAACCTCTGCTGCCGTCTTTTCTACAAGTTGCGGTGTTGATAAATCGCCATAAGCAAGTCCCACTCCAAACTCAATATTGCGTTTGAACTCTTCAAGGCCAGACCTTATAGCCGTATCTCGGAACTCCGGCGAGAACGTCTCAAACAAATCTTTGCCGTCGCCTGCGGCTATGTCAACAGCTTTATATAGTCTGCCTTTAAGCTTCGGCAGTGCTTTTTTGCCTCCGACGGTGCCGAACGCCGTAACGTCGGCATATATTGCACGCTCGCCGCTTTCAAACTCCCAATCCAGGCGTCCGTACTGCTTATCAGCTTTTTTTATGCTGCTTCTCTCGCACTCAAAGATTGACACTCCGCACGGGGAACGGTCAATATCATTCGGCAGCGGGTTTTTGTAAAATCCGTAAATCGGGCGGTCAACTGTATATGATATTTCTTCGGGGTAATTCGCCCATTCCTCAACCTCTGCTAAAGAGCAAACCGCACCGAGAGCACCTGCCGAGTGTGAGTGAAAAGCTTTGTGTGAAATTGTCAACACGCCGTCTGAAAAGTCGTGCTTTTCAAAGCGGTAATATATATTGTCGTCGGCTATGTACTTTGTGTCAATAAAACACACCTTAACAAGGTTATCCTCATCATCAAAAGCAAGAGGGATGAATCTGTCGGCAGGCACAAACTCGACCTTACTTCCGCCGAGAGGCTTAATTATCATTGAGCCTAAAGCCAAACCGTCCTGAAAGTTTTCACAAAGATTTGTTATTGCTTTTTGATAAAGATCGTCAAGCGCTTCATTCGACACCTTGCTTTCCATTTCGCCAGTTACGGTAAACGCAAATTCACGGCAGATGCCGCGCTCAAGGCGCAGACTTTCAACGTCTTCATCTGTCCACTCCGCATTGCCGGAGAGCATATCTCGCCACTCTTTTATTTTTAAAAGCATAGCGTCAGTTATGACTGCATCAGCCCCGACTATTCGCTTTATCTCTTGTTTTGTAAACATTTTCGCAAACGCTCCTTTGATAAAATCTTTTATTCTCTCAAAAATATCTGTCACCTGCCTTTTTTGCGCCACACCGACCACATAGCATAGCGGACGGAATCTATCGCGTGGTTATCCTTGTCGGGGTAGCCGCTGATAACAGCTCCGTCTTTGTCCTTGTCATATTCATACTCTAAAAATTCTTTTGCCGTTGCTGGACATCTAACAGGGTCAATTATTATCTGCCTTAAAGATTGCAGCCACTTCATGCTGTAATCAACGCTGCCGGGTCCTTTTTCAACGGCGCGAGCCGCAAGTCCAAAACTTCTGTAATCGCCGACCGATTTTTGCTCTGCCGAATCACAAATAATAATATCATTCTCGGTAACTCCACGGGCAAGTAACTCGTCTGCCGTCTGACGGTTACTTTTTTTATTGCACCTGTATTCGTCAAAAATATAAAGCGTAAGCCTTGCAGGGTCATATGCCATAGCGGAGTAGTGGAATGGGTCAGGGAACCAGCCCCAGTCAACGCCTCTGTATATACGTTCAAAAGCTTTAATGTCGCCGTCGCTTATTTCTTTGCAAATAACATTGTCGAAAACTGCGCCGCCCGTGCCGTTTGCCACGCCCAAATATTCATGTTCATAAGCATTCGGGTTTACTGATTTTAAAAATTCCGCCTCTTCCAAAAATACCTTACCGAGCCACTCCTGCGGCACTGTCTCATATGTTGAGTGCTTGACGAGACGGCTCTCTTTCGGTATTTCTATATACTTATTCGCCCAGTTATTAGCGGTTTTAGGAGGGTTAAAAGACTTAAAGATATATGCCTTGTCGCCGCCTCTGACTGCGGATTGCTCAATATTTCGCACGGCTTCGGGGCCTCTGAACTGGTCGAGCTCCTCAAACCATAACACACCTATATAGCCGAACGGCACTTTGATTGACTTAATCTTCATCGGGTCGTCAGCGCCGCGAAAATATATTTTTTGCCCTGTCTTTTTATAAGTAATTTCAAGCGGCGAAACTTTGCAATCAAATTCGCCGTTCAAATCAAGTGTGTCTATCGCCCAAAGTATTTGATTATAAACGCTGTCACGCAGCGTGTTACCTACCTGCCTTAATACGAGCATGTGCATTTGAGGATTATTTTTTAATATTTCAAGCCCCTGTACCGAAACATAAGAGGACTTTGTCGAACCTCTGCCGCCCGGCAGAACATACTCGGTGTGTCTGCCGCTTAAAACATCTCGGCGTACAGAAGAAAACCCGTCGGCAATTACCAACGGGTCTATACGATATATTTTATTTTCTTTTTCATCAACAACATTGTCTGACGTATGCTTTTCGAGCATTTCAAGGGCTTTTAAAGCATTTTTGCCGTCAAAAGCTTCTCTGCATGAGCGGTAGGTTTCGAGCAATTCCGTAACGACAAACGCTTCGGATATTACTAATTTTTGCCTTTTCTCTTCCTGCAGCTCACGCACGCGCGCGAGAATTTCAGGTTTTTTAAGGTTTTCAGAACCAATCGAACCTGCTGTTTTTTTACTATACCCTGCACGCAAAGCCGCTTTTGTAGCGTTATAATCAACGATATATTCATTGCAAAACATTTCTTGCCTGCTATTAAGTCCCATACCACTCCTCTCCTCTTTCGGAATAATAAAAAACACCTTAAAAAAATGTTTAAAAGTATTGACTTTTTATTTCAATCCGTATATTATAAAATTTGAGTTATTCATACACATCTTTTCGTAACTTTTTTGTAATCATTTTGTAACTTTCACAAAAAATGTTTTCAATGTCAAAAAAATATGTCATTACTTCCAATTGCACTTTTTTAATAAATTGTGCTATACTTATTAGGCAATAGATTTATTCATAAGAGGTGTTTTGCTTTATGAACATTTTAAAAAAGCCGATAATTATCCCTCTACACACGGTCAGAGAGCATTTTTAAATAATTCATACCCTCTGATGCGTGATTTTATCTATCAGTTAATTTTCACGTATCAGAGGACCTTTTATACATAATCGAAGTCCTCTTCTTTTTTTTGAAGAGGACTTTAATTTTTACCATTTTGTTTTCTACTGAAAAGAGGTATCGCCCAAATGTCAGTCACCATTCACCGCGTCTATAAGGAGGAAAAGAAATGAAAAACTTTTTTCGCTCAAAAATCTCTGTATTTTTTTCTCGCTCCAAGAAAAGAACATCTCAAGCACCCCCTCAAGAGCAACCCCCTCAAAAATATGAGCATGAAAAAAACTTCAGTACAGGCACATTAAAATTTATCATCATTGCCCTTTTGATTCTTTTAATGTTTATAATGCCATACTTAACCATTTCATTCATGCTCGATAAGATTACAGCAAATTTGCAGTCTGCTACTTTGTTGTATAACATCTTAACTGCGTGCATTCAGTTTTTTGACGTTATCAAAGTAATTACAGGAGAAGCAAAAGCTGCTACAATAGTATATCATATATTTGGCACTTTTGCAAGTTTTTAAGAGACAAGCCTATCAACCCTTTCGGCGGCGCAGGTTATTGCGCCGCCGTTCTTTATTATTTAACCGCTTTTATCAATTACTATCGGCACTTTAAAGCCGAACTCTTTAATTGAATTTGCAACGTATTCAACCGCGGCTTCGTTCTTTCTCGGGTTCTTTTCGTACGGCTTCAACTCGTTTATCTGTTTTTCTTGAATTTCCATAAAAACACCGTTTAAACATACAATATGCCGTTTGGGAGTTAATTCTCTCAAGCCAAACGCATTTACTGCATTTTTTATTCATACTTGCTCCAAAAAATTAAGCCGCATTGATTCTCAACACGGCTTTACTATATTTCCAAGTATAATAATACGCCATGTCAATACTGACATTCAATGACATTTACTGACATCTTCGAGGATTTTTGCATTTATTTTTTCAAAATGCTGTAACGCCCGTGAGTGCAGCCGCAGCGTGTGACGCTCGACGAAGCTCATTTCTTCCGATATGACTGGCCAAGATTTGAAGCTTATGTATCGCTTTTCAAGCAAAATCTTCTCTTCATCTTCGGGGAGCTTTTGAATTTCGCGCCTTATCTTATCCCGATAACATAAATAGTTCTCGACTTCGGCGGCAAATGCCGCCTCACTGTCTGTAATTTTCTCTAGCAGCGTGGCAAATATCGCGTCGGGTTTCCCCGATGACTGCACCGCAGGTTGCTCATAATCTGTTGACTTGATTGATTTTGCAAGCTCCCTCAGCTGATTCAGCTCGTCCCGGCGATTAAGTATCTTTTGATTCAGCCAACGTCCTTGTGATAAATACTCTTTTGCGGTCATTCTTCCTCACCAACCATTTCTTTTAAGAGATTGTCAATATCGTCAAGAACATATTCGGCGTCATAAATACCATTTCCGTCATCTCTATGCCAAGCTTCGTCAACATTTTCCTTAATTGATTTTTTAATTTTCTCTGCAAACTCTTTGTATGCTTCGGCTTTAATTTCATCTGTTCTCTCTTGCAAATCTTGGAATAGTGCAGAAACTAAATTAACTTCTTTCTGTAACCTCTCAATCTCTACCTTTTGGCGGTTGATAAGGTCAAGAACTAAATCTTGTAATTCTTCTTCGCAAAAACCTTCTTCGTCCATTGTACATTCTTTGCATCTATCTGATGTGCAACCAATACACCATTCGTAATTTCTTATAATTTCCTCATCAGTAAATTTCTTATCGGTCATTCTTTCTCACCCCAATCTAAAGCCTGTCCGCAATTAGGGCAATATTCAGGCGGTTCTATTTCATAAACATACAAATCATCGTCGGTTATTTCAATATAATTTTCACAAGTCGGGCATTTATAGTTTTCTTTATAGGTACTAATAGCTCTCTTCGGTATTTGCTTTTCAAGAGCTTCAATCGCCAAATCTTCTGCCTGCTGTACTCTGTCGTTCAATTCGGTTTGTTCTTTTCGCCTTTTGAAATATTCAAGTGCTTCTTTCGCCGTCATTCGTCATTACCTCCGTTCATTTCAACCTTTATACCTGTGATTTCTTCAAATATTTTACTGTCAAAATTTGGAATTTTTGTAACTTCGGCTTTCTCTTTATCAGTCAGCTTGTCCCACATTATTTTACAGGCTTCTTTAAAGCTTACTGTTTTTAAATAACCACCTGTTGTTGTATGTTCGGGATGTGCTGCTTTTTCTTCATCTGTCATATTTTGGGAATATATCCACCAGTTATTTTCGTGGTTCCAATTGAGTATTTTAACGCCTTTATTGTTCAAAAATTCGCTTCTGCTCATTTTTAAAGGCTTATTAAAAGCGAACAAAACACCGTCGTTTGTGTTAAAAAATCCTGCATTCCAGTCGCCTGTGTTCCAGTCGCCTGCATTCTTGTCGCCTGCATTCCTGTTGCCTGTGTTACAAAAACCCGTGCAGTCATTTCCCTCGTTAACAATGGTTAAAAGTTCTTGCCACGGTATTTCTCTTACTATTTTAATTTCATCGGTCACAGACTTATTGCCGCTCGTTTCCACACGTCCTATAGCTTCAATTTCTGCAACTTTATTTCGATTATCAAATCTGTAATAATCGAAACAATCTCTTGCTTTTTGGCAAAAATGAAATCCCGCGCCGCACATTTCGATATTTCCGTCATGCTTAAATGTTTTTCCAACTTCGTATTGAAAGCCTCTGCAAGTCCAATCGGGATTAAATACTTTGTAGCCTTTAATTATTGTTTTTTCGCTCATTGCTCTACCTCCACGTGTTTGTTATTATCAATCGCGAATTCAAGTTCGCGCCTTACTCCTTTGCTGTCAGTCCATGGTGGAATCAGATAAACCTCATCGCAAAGAGAAAGCATGGCAAGGCATATTTTCATATACTCCTCATGCGTGAGAGTTCCGGGCAAGCTCGCACACACTTTCGCGGGGTTGATTATTTCTGTCTCTCCACGCTCGCGTAATTTCTGCTCGGCACGCTCGAAACGAGCCATATAATCATCAGTGCCGGTGATTGCGCCGGATATGTAGATTTTCATTTTTCTTCACTCCTTAAAACGGTAAATCTTCATATTTTTAATTTCTTTGCAAGAGCTTTAACTCTTTTTTCGTATTCTTTTGGAGTTTTGGCATCTCTGGCGATTTGCTTTTTAATTCGTTCAAAAGTATCATATTTTGACATAGTCATTATCCTTTCTCGATTTTCTCAATCTTAGCCGTGACGGTTGATTTTGCTTTGAGGTCATGCAGGACTGCCGAGGTTGTCGGCTCGCCGTTGTCATAGCTCAAAATTAAACTAATAGGATAATATCGCACTCCGTTGTAAATAACCGTCTGCGATTTTTTAGTTACCTCTCTTCCCTCGACCGTTCTCGGCAGTAAAGATACTGCTTTACAGATTTTATATATTTCTTTTGCTTCCATAGGCACCTCGTGTTTGTTACCGCTGTTACCGTTTGTGTTACCGCTTTTTTGAGTAAGTGGTAACGTAAAAAGCCTTTATTATCAACGTTTTTTTGATATGTTACCGCTGTTACCGCTTATTTTGCATTTTCTCTACGCGCGAGAGTGTCTATTCACATTCATTTTTATATGCGCGAAATACACGCGTATATATTAGAGGTGTCTGAAAAAGCGGTAACAAGCGGTAACGCGGTAACGATTTTAGACATTTCCAGAAAATATGTCTATTATTTCATCGTCCAAATCCTCAAAGCTATCATTGTTAAACTCTGATGTTCTTTTTAAGCAGACACATCTAACCATACCGCTACCAAGCCCGGCTATTCGTTTTACTTTAGTGTTATGCCCCTTACCGTCATTGACCGCCCTTTCCGTTCGCACCGCCCACGATAAAAACGCAGTGGGGTTGAAGCCCTGTTCGGTCAAAATACGGTTAAAAGCTGTTTTTACGATATAAATATATCCGTCTTCAATGCAGCCCCATATTTCGCCCTGGAACTCTCCGAAGCTGTTAGCGGTGAATCTATTCGGATTCATTGACACAACGTCCATAAGGTAGGCGTAGGCGCGTTTGTTGACATCAACATCATCTTTCTTTGTGAGAAGCTTTTTAATTTCATCAACCGTCAAATTATTGCCGTCTTTAAAAATTAAATCCGTTGCAATTTTGTCCGCCGCAAGCAACGCACTTGCCGAGCCTGCTTGCTTATCAGTGCTGTCAAGGCTCAAAAGCTCTTTAAAAAACTGCTTTTGAATTTGGTTGACATAGTCAAAACTGCCCTCTTTTTGCAAAAATTCAACAAATTCTTTTCCGGCAAAGCCATAATTCGCGGTGATGACCGAGCAAAGTCCGACAAGGTCAGAATAAATCTTCTCGGTGCACTCAAATTCAATAATTCTGTTGACTGCTCCACCGCCGGAGCTTGAATTGCTTATAGGGTGCTCGCCGTTTGTAATGATGCAGTTTTTCCACGTTGTATTTTTCTGCAATCCGCCTTGTTTTGCGCCGCGGGTTTTGCCTACACCTTCGGTCAGCATATAAATTATCTTGTCAAAGTCTCTGACGCCCTGTGAAGACTGTATTTGCAATTCGTCAAGGCACATAGGCAGGCTGTTTAAAAAGCTCGCCTGTAGCTCCTGAGCGACCGCAGTGGAATTGAATGTAGTTATGTATTCGCCTATTTTTGGATTTCCCCAAACAGAGGCGGCAATCATCAATCCCACTGTTTTACCGGTTTCCGTTCCGCCCCAGGCATGGAGAAAGAACGGCAGCAGTCCGCACGGCTCAAGAATTACGCTCGCAAATGAAGCGGCAAGAAAAAGTCTTCCGGCGAAACCTTGAGCGCGTACATCTTTCATTGCTTCAATCCACTTTTCACGGCTTCCGTTTTGCGTAACGGCATTAAATATATGCTTAAAAGAATTTTCGCCGTCAAATTCGAGATTTTCCACATACGGGCTAAATCCGTGAGAGCCTATCCACCCGAGCCTGCCGACTGAGCACTGCTCGGGAATTTCGTCATAATTTAACTGTTCGATATTGAGCAAAAACGAGCTGAGCGCCTTTGCGTTTTCGCTGTTAACCACTACCCCGTATGATGACAGCTCTATGATTTTTGTAGCTGAAGCAATGACCGCTTTATCAACAACAATTGTTCGCCAAAAACGCCCTTTTTTAAAAGCAATCTGCATTTTTTCTTCCGCCGTGTCGATATTCACAAGCCTTTTTGTTGGCATAATCGGGTGCATACAGACGATTATTTCAGAATTTGCAGCGCGCGAATATGTCGTTATTCCGTCATCATCGCAAATGTAATCACCGCATAAAAGCTCTAACTCCTGATTGTGAAAGTTGGTCGAATTTGCCGTCACAAGCGTGAATTTGCCCGTTTCAGATTGCTGGTCCCTATAAGCTATCCACATACTGTCAAAGCCTGTGAAACGCTCCTTGTGCGCCATTTCTTTTAATTGAGCTTTCATTTGAACAAGTTTAAATTTATTGTCAGAAAATTGATAAAGCCATTCATACGGGGTCTCGGTGAAAAAATCGTCTTTTGAAAATTCAGGTATTGTGATTTCGTCCATATTTCCACCTCTCCAACTCCGCGCAGTCAAGCTCCCACTCGGCTTGTCCGAGCTTTTGCAGCGATTCTATAAATTCCGGCTTTAACTCTTCCGTGTCCGTTTTGGGCTTAAAGTTAATTCGGTTCATACTTAGCCTGCTCCACTCGTCAAACGCTGCTCGATAACGGTTGTTGATTTCCTCCGCCGCTTTCTTCTCTGCTGCGATTTTTGCCTTGCGCTCCTTTAACGCTCGCATAGCTTTTTGCTTTTCACGGTAAGACGGCTTGCCCTCGCTTTCAAGGCCGAGAGCAAAATCATCGTTCAGCTTTTCAAGCGCCTGCTTAAAATTAAGCCGGTGCAGTTTCTGTGTGAACGTGATAATGTCGCCGCCTGCATTGCAGCCGTAGCAATACCAGCCGCGATTGTCTGGGTAAATTTTAAGACTTGCCGTTTTTTCGTTATGAAAAGGGCAGCAAATAAATCCTGCACGGTTCGGCTCAAACCCGTAAGAAGTGGCGAGCTCTGTCATCGTTATTCGAGATTTAATTATTTCTGCAATATCCATTGCTCGCACCTCACTTGTCTATTTTGCTGTCAACAAAGCATTTGCAAATCGTATAGATTTCGAGCGCAGAATTTTCTTTTGAAATAAACTTGACTTTCAAGCCGTATTTTAATTCTATGGAATGAAGCATAGCCCAATACGATTTGATATTATAATCATTGGGATAATCGTGCGTTAGAATCCCGTTCCATCCACTTGGCTGCTCAACTAAAAGATACTTATGCTCTTTATTAACAGCTCTTTTGAGTTCACGCAAAAAAGCGTCGTCGTAAATATCAAACTGACTTTTGAACTCCTTAGCTATTTTTGCGAGCTTTAAACCGCTAACAATCTTTTCGTTTTTAAATTCTTCGATGACTTTCTTCGCATAGGCGGGCGTTTTCTTTTGACCGTAAAGACTTGAAGCCAGTTCTTGTAGGCTGTTTTTGCGCTCGATAAAAAGCTCGTCATAAAAATATGTGTCTTTTAAGAATCCGAGTTCCGGGCAAGCTTTAATCATCACATTATAGTCGCCCTCGGGAATTGAGCGGTTAATATACTCAATTCCCTTTTCGTCAAACCAATCAAGAATATGCCCGTTTTCTTGTTCGTTCGTTTGGCAAACTATTCGCATATATTTCAAAAGTTCTTTGTATTCATTTTGCGTATAATGTTGCTTCATTTTCTCACCTTAAAACGGTAAATCATCGTCATCATCGCTGCCGATTTCTTCAAAATCAGATTCAGCAGGCTTTACAGCCTCGCTTTGCTTGGCGAGTACTTTTTTGCTCGGCACTTTAAACTTACCGTTTTTTATATCTTCAACGGGCAAGAAATCCGAAACATATAACCTTGTTTTTATTTCGCCGGAGTTCCTGTTTACATATTCTTCTTCTGCCAGAACAAGCCCTATTTTCTTGCGTCTGAATGTTTTTTCGTCGTTATCAAACTTAAATCCAGGGTTTGACTTTTCAAAAGCAACAATCATCTTTTTAAAGAAGCCGAGTGCCTTTTCTTTGTAAGATTTTATAAAGCTTCCGCCCCAAAAGTTGAGACGTTCCGAAAGTTCTCGGTAATAGTTTTTGTACTCGCCCTCGGCTATATCGTATTCAAATCTGAGATATTCAGAACTGGCAACGTCTTCAACCGAAGTTATTCCGCATATGTAACCGCCTGCCGGCAAGCGTCCGTCTTTTGCTTCTTCGACATTATTCCAATCAATCTTTTTCATTTTCGTTCTCCTCGTTAAATTCATAATATTTTCTGATTGCGGCATCAACCGCTTTTAAATCGTTAGGTATTTTTAGTTCAAACATTCCCTCGGGGGATTTTGCAGTCGTATAACCGTCACTCTGCGTCAGAAAGTAGTGCTCCTGACCTTCGGCGCAGGCGAGCAAAACTATATCGAAGCAGCCCTCAATGGTTAAGTACTGGTCTATCATTTTTCCGACCGTTTTTGCCTTTGTTTTTTCAGATAAGCTGTCGTATTCGGTATGATGATTAAAATAAACGATAACGTCATCGGGCAGTTCACTGTTGATATAGTGAATTAAATTCCTAAAATTTAACGCCATATCCGTAAACTTCTGATAGCCTGTTTCCTTTGCTCGGTCAAAAAACTCATTGACCAATAGATATTGGCTGTCATCAATTACATATCTTTTGAGCGAGTGCCTTTTGAGTGCGTCCAAAATATTTTTATACTTTGCGTTTTTTACGATTTTAAAATCTTTTTTAAATGGCAGGCGGTTTTTTTCTACGCTAAAAATTCCGACTTCATCAGTGCTGAAATTCTTGATTGCGTAAGTTTTTCCGCTGCCTGTTTCGCCCATAATAAGTACCGGTAATCCCATTATTTCATTTCCTCTCTGAAATTTAACGGACAATTGCCGTCAATTCCGTCTGTAAATTCAAGCGGTATAATTTTATTGTGTTGAAGCTTGCACATTGCTCTGCCGAGCCCTCTGTCGCCTATTAAAAACTCGCAGTTCCGGCAGCAGATTTGTGCGTTCGCAAATGCGACTTTGACTGTCGCCGTACCGATTGCGTAATGCTCAACTCCGTTTTTGGTGCTCGCCATAAATCTACCTCCTTAATGTTGTTTATCTTGCCGTATTCGGCGCAAAAATCATCTAATTCTTGCCTTGTCAAGCAATCTCCTCCCCGTCGTAAAACTTGTTTAAATAGGCTCTCTGCGGCTCTGAGAGGGTGTTTAGAAAAGTTCTGAATATATCAACAGTCTCTTTCGCACATTCGGGGCAAAGCCCCTCGTATTCGTCAAGAGTTTCTGAAGTGTAAAGCGTTCCGCATTTTTTGCATTTGTCCGCGTCCTCAATGTCATCGTCTCCGCAAACTGGACAACAAGAGTAAGGCTCACCCTCCGAGCTTGTCCGTCTTTCTGCTCTGCTGAAAAAATGAAGACAGCCGTTGCAATACATCATTTGTTTTGCTCCTTCTTTTTGGCGGCTTGTTCTTTTGCGAGCTCCTCAAGCTTAAAATCAATAATCGCATACATCGGTGCGACAAATGCGGCAATTATGCTTACAAGCAACATTTTGTAATACGCCAGCGCATTAAATGCGGGTGCGCTGAGCAAAAGCAGAACGACGGCCGCAACGCCTAAAAGCGAAATTGTGTAGGTGATTTTTTCAATAAATTTCATTGTTCCGCTCCTTTCAAGCTGTATAAAAGGAGTGCGACCGAATTAACGAGCATGCGGTCGCCGCTGCCGTATCTTATCACGGGAAAACCCGGACGATTCATAAATTCCCTTGCGGTATTGGTTGATACTCCCATTTTTTTAGCAACATCGGCAGGCTTTAAGTAAGTAGATTCCGCCGCCAAGTCGTTAATGTTTCTAATATCAACTCCAAGCTTTGAAAGCACCTGCTCAAGCTCTTTAATTGATTCAAGTGCTTGTTCAAACGTTGTTTTCAAAATATATTCCTCCTAAATTTGACTTTTTCGGAGAAATAATGTAAAATAAACAATGTGAGTTTATTTACTTACTTCCCCTTTTGCCGTTTCGGAGTGCCTTCCGAAGCGGCGATTTTTTATTTATACGGACATTTAAGAGGCTCCCGTATTCTCGGACGCCCGTCAATTGCCCGCATAATCACTCCCTTACTGACGTACAAGGCGTCTGCTATTTGCTCTTGCGAATATCCCTCGCACCACTTCTTGTATGCCCATTCCGATTGTTGAGGGCTTAAGGATTTAACCATGTTTTCACTCCTCATCTTTATTTATTTTCTTAGTCTTGAAAAAGTTTATCTGTGGCTCTCTGACTTCAACATTTTCATAGGCAAACTCAATCATTCGAGAGGCGATAAATCTCAATGAGAAGCCTGTACGCTGTTGAACATCTGCGAGCATTTGAGAAGCTTCGCGGTCAATGCGAACCACTACACTGTCCCTATCTTCATTTGAACGTGTCGACATAAACACTAATTTTTCCATTTTCTTTCACCTCTTTGTTGTTTAATTTTTTTGATAATGATATAATCACCGTTGAAAGGTGGTGAAATTATTGAACACAAATCTTACAAAAGATGCTCAAAAATTAGTTGCCTTGCTTTACAAAAGCTATCTTGAACGTAGAAAGAGCGGCATATCTAAGGCGAATGCAAAGTTTTTTGAGCCAAACGAAATATATGCCCTCACCGATGATTCTCCCGAAGATGTGGACGAAACTATTCGTGAAATCAAATCTGTTTATCCGCTAAAAGAGGATATCATCGGCAATATCACATTAAGCGATAAAATAATATCGTACATGGAAAATCGCTTTAAAAAAGGTTTAGTTGATGTCCTGAGCTTCCTCGCTCAATTCATTCCCTGACCCGATTACCGTTATTTCATTCAGCACTTTTGTCTTACGATGAAAAGGTGTTCCGTGTAAAGAATACTTCACATCAAGTTCATCAACATTAAGCTCAAGTTTAACAATAAATCTGTCGTCATTAAGGGTAATGTTGTCAATATCGACTTTTGCGACGCTGGCGAGCAGTTCTATTTCTTGCTCTTTGCCGTTTTTGTCAAGCCATCCGAGAATAACATTGCCCTTTGGTGTTAAAGTGAATTTCATTGCTTTCACCTCCTGTTATCTTGCGTAAACGCAAGTTGTCAGCTAAAAAAAATAGCCTGTATTTCATTCGCGTTTAATGATAGCTTTCGCCTAAGCATTTCTATTTCGTTTCTTGTAAAATCACTCTTTCCGTTCATTTTTCTTGTTAACGTCGCCGGATTGATTCCCAAGTAGCGCGCAATATTTTCTAAATTAAGCCCATTGGCCCTCACCGCGCCGCAAAACTGATTTTTATTAAACATTCTATTCACCTCTCTTTCTTGCGTTTTCGTAAGTTTATTATATCATTTATACCTTGTTTGTCAATACTTTTTCGCAAGTTTTTTTATTTTTTTCGCAAAAATAACTTGCATTTTTGCAAAAACGTGTTAAAATAATCACATAAGAGGTGAAGATAATGGACATAAACGCAAGAAGAAAGCAACTGAATTTAACGTTAAAAGATGTCGCTGATTTTGTTGGAGTAAGCGAAGCAACCGTTTCACGCTGGGAAAGTGGTGATATTGCAAATATGCGACGTGATCGAATCGCTAATCTTTCCAAAATATTAAAAGTATCTCCAATTGATGTAATGGGAATTGAAAGTGAAGAACAGCCTCATTTTCCCGAGAGGAATGCTATAGATTTATCCGCGCACGAGAAAAAAGTTATTTCTGCATATCGCGACCATCCGGAAATGCAAAAGCCTGTTGATAGGCTTCTCGGGATTGAAGAAGAAAAGGTACATATAATACCAATCGCCGCCCGTAACGGCAATAATAAGCCGCTCAAACTTACGGACAGCGAATTGGAGACTTTAAAGAATCTACCGGACGTACCGCCGGAGCTTTAAAGCTTGTTTTGACTTATAAAACTTTCAAATTGTTTGTACACCCGCCGTTCAAGTGGCGAGGTTAAAAACTTGTTGCGCTTGTATAACACGTCCATTCGCGCCATACGGAACTCTGCGGCTTGCTTGCTAATTCGGCATAGTTTCGCTATATCGTCCGCGTTCCTAACGCCACAGCCCCACAGAACGCACGCAGGAGCTAACAGACGGCTCGCAAATATGTTTGCCGCCTGCTCTATCGGATTATCGCTTTGCGTTGGTTCGCGGTTTACAAGCTCGTATTTTCCCACATGACCGAGCAGGATATGCCCGAGTTCGTGAGCTACTGTAAACCTCTGTCGTGGCTCGTACGCATCCGTGTTAACGAATATATACGGCTTGCTGTCAATCATACAGCTGTAGCCGTCATCATCGTTCGCCGAAACGTAACCTTTTACGGTTATTTTTAAATCGGCGCAAAGTTTCACAATCATCACCGGCAATTCAATTATATTGCAGTCGATGAGTAGCCGCCATGCCATATCACGGCTATTTGTATAGTCTTTATAATTCATAAAAAATCACCTCCTTTCACAAATAATTGTAGAGGAGGTGTCAGCCAAAAATCTACAGGTAAATGTTGGTAATTTAACTATCACCCTGAGGGGATAGAATACATAATTTTAAAAAGAGGTAAAAAACAATGGGATTTATTGCGTTAAAATGTCCGTCCTGCGGTGCTGAAATTCAAATGGACAGCTCACGCGAGTTTGGCTTCTGCCAATATTGTGGTACCAAAATAGTACAAGATAAAATGGTAGTAGAACACAAGGGACGTGTCGGAGTTGACCACTCGGACGAAATTAAAAATCTTCTGATGAGAGCAAACGAAAGCTTTAAAATGGGCAACTCAGATTTAGCAGAGCAATATTACAACCGAGTATTAGACATGGATTTTGACAACTTGATTGCCAGACAGGCATTGCAAAAAATATATAAAATCATTAAAGAACCTAATCTTTCCATTCTGGTGTCTACGACAAGATTTTGTAACAATAACGTGAGGGTATCGGTTAAAATCGACGGCAAAAAGTGCGGAGAGATATTGGGCGGACAAACTGCACGTTTTACATTAGATGTGGGTTGTCATAATGTTGTATTAAAAATTGCAGGTGCTATAGTTGCATCAAAAAAAATCTTTAATGTAAACATCGAAAACAGATTCACAAAAGTCAATTTGAATGCGCTGTGCAAGTATGGTGGAAAAATTGAAGTAACAAGAATATAAAAAACGCCCGGAGCTGGCACTCCGAGCATTAAAGATACACACATTCAATCAAACAAACACGAAAAAAGAAAGAAAGGTGCAAAACTATTATACCGCCTTTCTGAAATTTTTGCAACCATTTTTAGGAAAGGACGGTTATTTTTATGCCTAAAAAGAAGAAAACACGAGGAAACGGCGACGGAAGTATTTATTTTTCCGAATCTCGCGGTAGCTGGGTGGCACAGGTCACGGTCGGCAAAACTGCCGAGGGGAAAATAAAGCGTAAAAGCATTTATGGCAAGACCCGCAAGGAAGTACAGGAAAAGCTAAAGAAAACTCAAGCAGAATTGCAGTACGGCAAATATATTGACCCGTCAAAAGTAACAGTTATAGATTTCATTTTCTCTTTGATAGAAGATGACCACGAATTAAACATAATAAGAGATGTAAGTTACACACGCAAAATGTCTACCGCAAAAGTGATAGAAAAATCCCAGTTTGCACACTATCCTATTCAGACCGTCACAGAGGGGCAAATTAAGGACTTTTTAAAAGGCATAACAAATTACTCAAACTCAATCATAACAAAAGCCTATGCCCTGCTGCGGCGTTGTTTTAACGAGGCTGTGCTAAAAGAAATTATCATCAAAAACCCGATGTCAAATGTTCGCAGACCAAAATCAGAAAAGCAGGATAAAAAGGTAAGGGCCTTAACTATTGATGAGCAGAAGAAGCTTTTTTCTGTACTGAAAAATCAAGATGTGGATTACAGCGTACAAATGCAGTTGATGATGTTGACAGGGATGCGCATGGGCGAAATTAACGCGCTCGATATTGACGATGTAGACTTGACCTTTGTATGTATAAATATTCGTCGTTCACTGACAAAAGACAGCAACGAACATACTGTTATTGGCGAGACGACAAAGACCTATGCGGGTATGCGAAAAATTCCTTTAACTGGGCAAGCTGTTAATTTGCTGACCGAGTATCTCAAAAGTTATATTCCTAATAAGGACCACTTGCTTTTTTATGATTACCGTGCAAATAAAATATTAACGACAAGTCAAGTAAACCTATCGTTTTCGCGTTTGCTTAAAAAGTATGATGTTATTGACAATAAACAGCACGATTCTGTTTCGCTCCATTCTTTGAGGCATACATACGCCACAAGATGCATTGAAGGCGGTATGTCAGCAAAAGTTTTGCAAACGCTTTTAGGTCACAAAGATATAAAGACAACATTAAATACTTATTGTGACGCTTTTGCCGAATTCCAAAACGAGCACATCAAGCTGTTTGAAAAATATCTCGAAAAAAATGTACTTTCAAGCTGATTGCATTCAAATTGCATTCAATGTGCCTAAAAGCCTTGTAAAATCAACAAAATTTTAACGATGTAAACAGTCACTCCGACCATAACCGGACACCAATTTTGATACAATGTGTATCTTGATTGGTGTCCGGTTTCTTTTTATAAAATCTTTGATTTGCAAGGCTTTTTCGATACTATTTGACGATATAAGGCTCTGCGGTGTTCTGAAAACGGTCGCTGCGGAGCCTTTTTCATTTTATCCCACAACACCTTTTAACGAAAGGTCGAGGGGTGTGCACGTTTTAATTATTCCTCAAGAGCGCAAAAGAAAGTCCGCAAAATCCGTTCACCCAAAAATGCGAACTACCTTGCGACCTTGACCTCCGTGCCGTTGTAGAAAACGAAGGTGATCTCACCAATTCTGTGGAAAAACAAAGTTTTTCTGTAAAAGCCCTGTGTGTGTTTTTTCTTTTTTGGAAATTTATTCATTTAACTTTATTGTATAATACAAACAGGTCAAACAAAAGAAAAATTCAAAAAAAGGGAAGTGATAATATGAAAAAATTGTTGACTGTGCTGTTGCTATTATGTATGGTGGTGACAATTATACCCGTTTCGGCAGCGGAAGGAGAAACAACTCCAACTGTTGAGATCGGAACTTATATCAGTTTAGGTAAATATAATGGAAAGAGTATTATTTGGAGATGCGTTGATATTGATGAAAACGGGCCGCTTATGCTTGCTGATAGGATAGTTGATACCCTTCCTTATGATGCACGTACGAACGACAACGACAGGTCAAAGTCACACAGTCGAAACTATAAGCGTGATTCATATGGTTCCAATTATTGGAAAGACAGCAATATGCGCTCATGGCTCAATTCTACCGCTGTTGCGGGCGAGGTAAAATGGCTGTGTGGTAATCCTCCAAAGAGCAATTCTGTCAAAGGCAATAGTTATGACGATAAAGCAGGCTTTTTGAATGAATTTTCAAAGGTCGAAATAGCCGCTATGAAAACAGTTACGCAACGTTCGCTCGTATCTCATCCGGAATATAAGCAAGGAATTTACGAGGGGGATGCTCGCTCTGATTTGGAGTTAAATTATGATATCGAAAATGTTGCAAGAAACTTCGACAGTGCATATTATGAAAATTCTACCGAGAAAGTATTCCTTCCTGATGTCAAACAGGTTAACAATGTTTGGAAAAAACACGGATCATATTATATCGCTGCCAACGATCAGGGAACAAAATGGTCATATTGGCTCAGAACACCGGTGTCCAATTGCAACCACGATATGCGTTACGTTCAATCTAACGGAACTGTCGGTCGCGAGTCGCCTGATGCTTCATATATCGGAGTTAGACCGGCATTTTATCTCGATGCTGATTATTATGTAACAACCGGTGGCGACGGAACGGCGGCAAACCCATATATGGGCTCTGCTCCTGACAAAATTGAAAACTATTACACCGTTGCTGAGCCAGAGGATGATCCAAATCAAGATTGGGATATAGACGTAGAAAACAGTCTTAAACTCAACCTTGGTCCATATTATTCTAAAGATGGCAAATATGCAGAACCCATAATTCCTGTTTATACAATCCAGAAGACCAGAAGCGATACGGAAAATATGGTAATTATCATTTGCGGTGAAGGATATACTAAGAGTCAGCAACAAAAATTTATTGGTGATGCAAAAAGAGTTTGGAGCGGTGCTATGCAATACGAGCCATATCGGAGCTATGCCGACCGCTTTAACGTCTATGCGCTTTGTACCGCATCAGAATCGAGTTTTGAAAATGAAGGAAGCACTTTTTTTGATGTAGTTGTAGGTTCAAATAATTCCTCGTCAATATCGGGAAATATAAACGGTAACGTTTGGAAAAACCATATTTTTGAGCGTTGCATAGGCCCCGAATTTATTGAAAAAATCCACGATGCACATATTCCTAACAAAACTGAGCCCAATACATATTATTGGAATGATGATGAACAATATCCACCTTACTATTATGTTCACAATTATATCAGTCAATTTGCTTTGCTCGTCAACACAAGTCGCAACTTTGGAGACGCATACACCAACTTGAAATTCGGATTTCACTATTTTATAACTCCATCTGACAGCTATCGTGCACCTCAAACTTTTGCACACGAACTTGGTCATGGATTGCTTGGACTGGGAGATGAGTATATGGACAGCGTAGCCGAGCAATCTGATTTAATATCACTTAACGTTGCACATACTCACGATCCGGAGAAAGTCAAGTGGAAACAACTGTTAGGTTTTAGAAAAACCTATACATGCCCGTCAACATATACTCAGAAGGCGTATAATTCCAGTTTTGAGTGTTTGATGCGAGATACTAACTATTCGTTCTGTGAAGTTTGCAGATTGCAAGGATACAAAAAGTTGTCTCAACTTGTCGAAGGCAAAAATCTTTATGTGGCAGATCCTGAAGTGAAAGAGTATACGGGGAAATATTCGAGCTTGTCAGATTTTAAGGATACGTCATACTACGGATACAATAAATTTGACAGTTACCGCAGCGGCGTTTTGCTTAGCGGTTCAAGCAAAAATAGATTCGGTAATTCTATGGCGGGGAAACAGATAGAACTAAGGACGATTGTTCAAAATCTGTCGGATACTACGGAGCGTTCTATTACTATGAAGTTGTGGATAAGTCGAGCGGACGGCAGTGTTGCTGCCACGGCCAATGGTAGCAAACTTGAAGCAGCGGAGACTTTCCTTATCCCTGCATGGAGCGAAAAAAGTAATTTTTGGCCCAAAGGTGCACTTGATTATACCGGTAGCAACTTCAATTCCGGTTTGCTTAGCTGCTCTATGATTTATCAAATACCGTCCGATGTCACTTTGAAAGACGGAGATTACGTCGCCTTTGAAGTGACAGACGAAAAAGGCAATGTCCTAGCCAACGACAATACGGAAAATCAGACTTATGCTAATGTTACAATTCAATATTGCTTAGAGGATGGTAGCCAAATTCCTAATACTAACACTGCGGAGATTCCTGTTCCTGTTGGGACAAAATTTGATGGGTCGACGCACCCTGTTCCGCTTTACGGCTATACTTTCGTCAGAGCGGATGGACTTGACCATACGGTAACCTCAAAAGGTCTGAACGTGACTTATTACTATGCAAAACAAGCCGAAGAACATACTCATGATTGGGGGAATTGGGAGAGCAATGGCAACGGAACGCATACTTGCATTTGCATGACAGACAACTCTCACTCCAAAACAGCCAATTGTGTTGGTGGTGAGGCAACTTGCACAAACAAGGCGGTTTGCGAAATCTGCCTTGCGGAATATGGCGAGCTTGACCCAAACAATCATAAGTGGAGTGAGTGGAGGCTTAAAACCGCGCCGACTGCCGCAAAAGACGGCGAAAACGAGAGGGTATGCTCTCTTTGCGGAGTG
>ERZ1106954.422-NODE-422-length-37154-cov-7.163050_pt1 | contig 37154 bp, 70 predicted proteins | sample MGYA00403678_ERZ1106954 | MGnify/ENA primary metagenome ERZ1106954 (study PRJEB35170, sample SAMEA104062445) | human gut metagenome | biome: human gut; feature: human-associated habitat; material: faeces | place: Denmark | collected 2012-08-20 ... | reverse complement strand
CATTGCCGCTTACCGTTGCGTTGTCGCTTACCGTTGCGTAGCCGTATACTGTTGCATTGCCGCTTACCGTTGCGTTGTCGCACACCCATGCATTGCCGCTTACCGTTGCGTTGTCGCTTACCGTTGCGTAGCCGTATACTGTTGCGTTATCGCTTACTGTTGCGTTATCGCTTACTGTTGCGTTATCGCTTACTGTTGCGTTATCGCACACCCATGCGTTGCCGCTTACCGTTGCGTAGCCGTATACTGTTGCGTTGTCGCTTACTGTTGCGTTATCGCACACCCATGCGTTGCCGCTTACCGTTGCGTTGTCGCTTACCGTTGCGTTGTCGCTTACTGTTGCGTTATCGCACACCCATGCGTTGCCCTCTTGTGACAGATTTTCTTTTTTCTCTATCCAGCCGCCCAAATCGCCCTCTTTAATACTGTCAAAATCAATTAACGATTTTATTCGATATAGCTTTCTCCCTAAAAATTCCTTGCATTCCGTCGTCAACTCATACTTTTTCACTTGACACCTCTCCCTTTCTCATGCTATACTTTACTTGGATATTTTACCTATCGCCCTTGTCGGAATTGCCGTTCCGCAGGGCGCTTTTTATATCTGCTCGACCTATCCTCTGCCTCGTTCAGCCAGTCACACATCAGCTCGGCTAACTTCAGCTTCGGCCACGTCCCCAGCATAAATTCCTTTTCGCCGTTTCGCCAGCGGACTATACGCCACATCCCGCTTTCTTCATCTTTCCACGCTTGCCACATCTACTCCACCGCCTTTAAAATCTGCGTTATCCTCCGTTTGAGCGCAGGATGACTGTTTACATAATAATTATTGAAATTTGCTATATCGTAGCAAAACAGCTTCGCCAGCGGACACTCCGTCGTGATACACTTCGGATAGTGCTCAGCGCACAGCTTGTCCTTTTTCGCCAGCAGCTCTTGGCTTAGCCCCATTCTTTTCACCTCTTATATTATCTTTTTTAATTCATCAACAACCTTTTTCAATTCATCGTATCGCGCACCGCACATATCTGCTTGAGCATACTCTTCCGCCTCTCTCGTTTCTTGTTCCTCGTTTTTTAAATCTTGCATACGCACTCCCAAATACAATAAAAATTTAGTAATATCCATTGTCATCTCATCCTTAACTTCATTTGTCATCTCATCCTTAACTTCATTGTTTGCCTCGTTTTGTTTTGCTTCTTGATAATACTGGCAAAGCTTGTCCAGCATTTCCATTGCGTCTAAATTCAAAACTACTTCAGCGAACTTTTCTGTTAGCGCTATAAATTCATCGACCAAATTTTCCAGCTTGCCTCTAAAATCAGTTTTATATTTGTCGTTTTCCAGTTTCTCGCATTTAATCATCTTGTCTCACCTCATCGCTTGCATTATTTTCACTATCTGCGGCTTTTTTCGCCATAACCAGCTTGTTTGTCTCGCCCAACATCTCTATAAATTTCCCCAGTGGCACATGCAAAAACTGATCTGTATATTCCTCCATAATTTCAATCAACTCTCCAAAAACTTCTTCGGCAGTTCCTCTGAAAACGATCTCTACTCTATCGTCCTCGATTTCGCATTTAATCATTTTTCTGCCTCCTCCTTATTTAACTGTGCCGCGCGTGCCTCAGCCTCCGCCTTGGTTGCATAATTCGCAAAATCTTCTTCGATGTTGCCGCTGTGCATCACTTTCTGCACATCCAGCAGCCTGTAGGCAGAATATTTCTTCCCCTCCAGCATCATCGGATTACGTTTCACTCGCCACTCACTTTTCATCACTGCACCCCCTTATAGAAAATATGATTTCCGATCCGGCACACTTCCTCCATATCCTCAGCCCAGCTCGGCAGCACATAGTCCGCATGGAAGTACTCCGCGCCGTCAAGGCTTAGCAGCTCATAGTCGAAAACCGCCGCCACAGCCTCTTTCGTGTCTTGGCTGATTTCCCCGCCGTACGGATAGGCGAATTGCTTGTCCGCCCAAATCACCTGCTCGACACTTTGTCCGCGGTTCATGCAACGGTTGTAGATAACCTCTGCCACAGCAGCCTGCCCCTCGAAGCTCTCGCCCCGCGCCTCGGCTGCGACTACACGCTCGACCATCTCTCGTTCTGCCGCAGTCAAAATCATTTTGCCGACCTCGGCATCGTGAACCGCCGCAACGGAAAACATTTTGTTGTTGTCAACATGTTGATAACCCGGCTTATCGCTCGCCAAAGCGATCCCTGCCATCAACCCGCCTGCCGCTGTCACCGCCGCCAAGCCGGCAACAGCTAATAATCTTTTCTTGTTAATCTTTGTCTTGGTCATTTTCCCTGCTCCCCTAACTTCATTATTGCTCCCGCATCTATCAGGTATTTGCGCTCGCTAAAGCTGATAATCGGCAGCTTGCCCTGCATTTTCAGCTTGCTGATATGCGCCACTGACAGCCCGCTAAACTCGCTGAATTCTTTAGGCGTCATGTAGCATTTAGCCCTGCGAATTGCCTCGCCTACCTCTAATGCCGTCATAAAAACACCTCCTTAGTTATCTTGAGAAAAATAAACTTTCAATGCTGACTCCAAAATATTCAGCCAATTTTACCTTGATTTCATCACGCGGTACTCGACGATCGCTTTCGTACATACCAATAGCTGAATCTGCGACCCCTACCGCCTGCGCAACCTCGGATTGCGTTCTTTCGCCGCGCAATTTAATCAATTTTTGTCCGATGCTTTCTCCGCACATCATAGCCCCTCCTTTACTTTTGCTGCACGTTTCGTGCATTTATTTGTATTATATCACATTTCGTGCAGTTGTCAAGCACAAAACGTGAAGTTTTTTGAATTTTTCACCGAAAATTTAATTGACTTTCTTCACGTTTTGTGATAATATACAAAAAGGGGTGATATATTTGTCTATTTTTGGTGAGCGATTAAAGGAATTGCGTAAAGAAAGTGAGCTAACACAAAAAGAGTTAGCAGATAAACTTAGCATTTCTTCCAGTGCGGTCGCTATGTATGAACGCGGAAATCGCGAGCCATCATTTGAAATCATGGAAGAAATAGCAGATTTGTTTAATGTAGACATGAATTTTCTTTTAGGCAAATCCCAAGAAAGAAACGCAACACAAATCAATATCAAAATTTCCGCAGGAGGTGAAAATGAGCAAAAAGAAAGCCTCGCTGATGTCGAGCATCAGGAGGCAGTGGAGAAAGCAGCGGAGCTTTTCAGCCGACTTTCGGAGGAGGAACAGCAGCAGGCTCTGACTTATATAGAATTTCTTCTTCATAAGCGATAAGCGCCAGCAGTTCTTCAGTGGTGAGTTGTGAAAACAAAGCTTGCAGCATTAGCGGCGGTTCCATATCATCACGTCCTTTTATAATTTCTATTTATTTACAGTCTACTACAAAAGTAAATTTTTGTCAACAATAATTTGCTTTTCTAAAAAATTTTTGAAAGAAGCGATTTTATGAAAGATTTTTTGAAAAAACGATCCGTGAAATTTGCTTTAGGCGGGGCATTGCTTGGCTTGCTCGTTTCTTTTTCCGATACGGAAAACGACATTATCGCCAATCTTTTATCAGGCATACTTTTAGGATTGGTTGTGTACGGTATCTCCTATCTCTGCCACTACCGCCGCAAGGATAAAGAGACCGCCAAACTTGCCGCCGCCGAAAAAGCTAAACAAGAAAAGTTGGCCAAAGCGCAAGCGGCAAAGGCTGCCAAGGCGGCCGAGGAAGAACAGCTCCGCGCAGAAGAAATGAAAAAGCCGAAAGTTCACCTGCCGCAAGTATGGCAAAATAATGTATTAATTTACCACTATAGCAATATCCCGTTTACCCCTACCCCCGCCGCTATCAATATCTTTTTTGATAAAATGCAGCCGGCAAAAAATTTCGAGTTGGATTTGCAACAAGACGATGAAAGGATTTTGGTTTGCTATGACGGCGAAAAATTCGGCGAAGTAAACGGTCGCCAAGATATGATTAAAGATTGGCTGCGTAAAAAGGATCCTTTGCGCGTCCACGTCAGCGAGTTCGGCACTGCCGACGGTTCTGTTTTCTTGCTCAGCGTTGCCTTTTATCGCGACGAGCAGGCGCGTTGGAGTAAAAAAGAAAGCGAGCTGGTTGCTCTCACCAACTACAAAAAATATTTCAAAGAAAATGACGACATCGGCATTTCACACTATGGCATCACCGAGGGAGAATTGCTTAGTTTCGAAGAAGACGAAGAAAGCGAAAAAACTGCTGTATATATCGCTGACACTTCCGCGCACCGTATAGGTAAGTTGCCACAAAAACAGGCGAAAAGATACCTTGCCGAAGATGCCAGTGCTGTATTTTTAGATCATTTTGACTATGACGAAAACGACATCGATATTCCTATAGTAAAAATTTACTGGACAAATCAAAAGGAGGACTAATCATGAAAACGAAAAAGATTACTGCATTACTTTTGGGCGCAGCCTTAGCGTTCGGTTTAAGCGCCTGCGGAGAGAAAGCTCCTGCCGAGCCGCCGGATTTGCGCGGCGAGTGGACGCAGGTTGACAAAACCGCCGCAGATACGCACCATGAGGCGATTATCACCGACGATACCATCACCGTTTACTGGGTTATGGACGGCGGCGATACAAAATCGCTTTATTGGGCAGGCAGCTACACCGCTCCCACCGAGGCTTGCGACACCTACGACTGGACCTCGACCAACGACACGGAGCAGACAAGCGGTGCATTACTTGCCTCCGGCGATAAAACGAAAGATTTTCATTTTGACGGCAACGAGATCACCTACGAGGCCTCGGCCATGGGCACTACCACCACAGTGCATTTAGAGAAAAAATAAGCATAAAAAAATCCCCTCTCCGTGTTGGCGCACGAAAAGGGGAGCAGGAAAGATAGATTTACTCCGAGGAGTGTTATCATATCCACCCAAGACATGGATATTATAGCACGCCTTGGACTTTTATGCAAGTATAAAAAGAAAAGGAGTGTTTTTTTATGGCAAGAGGCTATGTAAGAGAAGTAAAAGGAAACTGGTATATCCTTATCATCGAAAACAACGGCAAGCAAATTCAACGATCAGTCGCAAAAGAACTAGGCAAAAAGGTTGTCACTGAAAAAGACGCGCAAAAGCTTTTGCGGCGGAAATTATCCGAGGCTGATAACGACGGCATTGCTTATAGCGCAAAAATTTCGCTTGATAAGTATCTCCATGACTGGATAAAACTCAAAAAACCGACAATCGCCCAATCTACCTATGAATGCTATCTTGAAAAAATTGATAAGCATATCGTGCCGCGCATCGGTGATTTGCGGCTGGATCAGCTAAACAAGTCTACAATGAAAAAATTTTTAAACAGTTTGATTCTTGATGATGTCGGTACTCGCACGATCCAGCTCACCATGCGTCAGGTGCTTTCGCAGGCTTTGACGCAGGCTTGCGAGGATGAACTTTTAACCAAAAATCCGATGCAGGGTATCCACACACCGACCTATGAACGCAAAGAAAAAATCATGTGGACGGATAAAGAATTAAATGCATTTTTGTCAGTGGCTAAAGATCGCCCGTTATACCCGGTCTATATGTTGGCGATCACTACCGGTATGCGCCGCGGCGAGATTTTAGCTCTGACATGGCGCGATATTGACCTCGCCACCGGGGAAATCACGATTGATAAACAGCTTACCCCCGACCGCGAAATAAAAAAGCCGAAAACTGCAGGCAGCACGCGCAAAGTCTTTGCTCCGGCCGGGGTTGTCGAAATATTGAAAATGCACCGCGAAAAGCAGCGCGCTTGGCTCGACGCCTTGGGCAAACCTATCAACATCAATTTACCTGCGTTCACTTCTGACACCGGCACATACTACTTTCCACGTAACGTCCTGCGCGACTTTAAGGTCGCCTGCCAACAAGCAGGTGTGCCGGTCATTTGTCTGCATGACTGCCGACATTTATATGTATCCTTGGCGATTGATGCAGGTATTAGTTTGAAAACTATTCAGTCCGAAGTCGGCCATAGCAAACTATCCACCACCACAGACACCTATGCGCACATCATTAACGATGATGAAAACAAAAAATCAGCGGCAGTTAAGGTCGCTGATCGTTTGAAAAATATTATGTAGTTTTTTATGCATGGGGTCGACCACATGCATTTGCATACAGTCTTGCAACGTTTTTGCAACGAATTTTTTTAAAGATTTTTATACTAAACCACGTCAAAAACATCTTGCAAATAAATTTTATAGCGCAAATATCGCTTTTATGTCGCTCCATGCAAACTAAAAATATCTATAAAAAATACAGTATATGCTTGACATGCAAGGGGTCGTTGGTTCGAGTCCAATACCGCCCAGACGATTAACAAGGCATTTCTCCAAAAGAAATGCCTTGTTTTTTTGCTGTTTCGGCGAGTTTTGCAACGTTTTTGCAACAAATTTTTAAAAAAATTTGTTGTTTTGCAATAACCATAATTTTTTATAAAAAATCATTGCAATTTTCTCCGCTATATCAAAAAACCGCGTATCCTGCAAGTATCATCTCTTTCGAGACACCCCCGCAAATGCGGGGAAAATCTTGCCGGACAAGCGGTTTTTGATACTTGCAAAACCATGTTTTTTACTGCCTTGTCAATATTTTTCTAAAAAATTTACATAGCATTGTATTTTTTAATCAGTGAATCGTGCATTTTCGAATGCCAGCTGAAAAGAACATTTGCCACTTCGTTGGCCGCGTCGCGCTCTGTGCTGCTCGGCGCTGTCTTGGCGATCTCTTTCCACTTGACGGCATCCTTGTATAAATCATTCGTTTGGTAACAAAAATTTTCTAAGTTTTCCATATCGGTCATCTCATCTCACCTCACATCGTGCTGCGGATATAATCGTACAGCATATCAATGTCATTCCGCCCGAAGCGGAAACCGTACATCTCGATTTGCCCTGTCCGATCCATAGCAGTCTTGGCGGCGTCATATACAGCGTCAATATCCACATTGCCGTTTTCGTCAAACATATCTGCAAACAGCGGATTGTTTACCGCCTGATTGTAATACTTATCCACCATTTTATCCACTCTCGGCAGCATAAAATACACGCCGAATTTTGTCACGCCCTGCGCCTTGCGCCCAAGCTCCGCGTCCACATAGCTGTTGACGCCAGCCTTGACCTGCTGTAATGTCACCGCCATAACTACTCACCCCTTAGCACATTTTTTCAACGATCAAGTTTCCTGTCCCCGCCGTCGCTGCCGTGGTATCCAGTCTAACTTGAATATTTAACGGCAGATTAGTCGGCAGGCTGCCGCAGTTAGCGAATGCTCTTACCACATACGGCAAAGTCAAGTTTACATAACCGTCAGCCGCCGCTGTAGCCTGCACGCTGTATGCTTCCACACCGCCGACCAGCAAAGTCAAGCCGACCGCACCTGCCGCACCTGCTTCCAAGCTGGCACTGTAGACTATGCGGTAATAGCCTTTTTCGCCGATGACTACCGTATCGGCACCGGTAGTTTGCAACTGAAACGTCTGTCCGCAAGTACAGCCGTCGGAAATCTTGCGGGTAATCACACCCAAGGGCAGCAATGCGCCAGCGGCCACCGCGCCGATATTTTTGTTGGTAGCCTGTATCATTTGATACTTGCTCATCATATCACCCCTTAGACGTTCACACTGCCGCAGCAAGAACCGCAGCCGCTGTTAAAATTACAAATCGCACTGGACGGCACCGCAGTCTTGGTGATCTGCGCCACTAACTGCGCCGTGCTGGCAGCCTGTCCGCTTAATGCGGTCAAACCGTTAGATAAATTGGCATTTACTACCGCTTGCTCAGTCCACTTGGTGTTTGACTGCTCGCGAATGGATTTTAACTCGCCGTCGATGTACTTATACAAACCGAGACCTACGCTGTCAGCGTATTTTTCGCTCTCTAAACGCGAAATTTGCGCGTCTTTCTGCGCCAATTCCTGCGCCATCTGCATATCGTGTACGCAGACGTTACTGTTTTCGTAAACCTCCGCAGGGCGTGCCCCAAAAAGATTTAATCCGCTTCCTGCCGTACCGATACTGCCTAAAACCGTGCCGATGATCCCTAATGCTGTCGTTCCTCTTCCTGCTACATACTCAGCCATACTAACCACTCCTTAAATAAATTTTAAGGTGCGCACCTTATCTACTTATAGTGTAGCACGGCTTAGAAAAAATTACCTTACCCGATTTTTGCCACATTTTTGCCATATTCTTGCCGAATATTTGTAACTTGCCAAGATAAGCAGTCCACAGAAAAAATCGCGCTAAAATGCGATATTTAGGCGCAAATTTAACTTGCCGGTAACTTGCTGAAACGTGATTTTGGGCATAAAAAAAGAGCGGCTTAGTAGCCGCCCTCACTGAATATTTTTTCGCATTTTTGTTTCGCCCTTTGCTTGATCTTGTTTACGTTCGATGCCGACATATACAGCCTTTCTGCCGTCTCTTCGGCTGTCAATCCGTCCAAGTAGATACTTTGCAAAATTTCGGTTTCTTTCAGTGTTAAATTCACTACTCCAAGTGCCGCCAGAGCTTTCGCCCGGCATGGCTGCGTCAGCACCGCCTTTACGATGTCCAACGCTCCGCCCCCTTAGTCTACATACACTTTTCCGTCCACGAAATCCACACTCACCCGCGCCAGCTTTTCTAAATCGCGCAATTTAACATAATTCGAACCGCCGACATTTACCGCTTTCACGATCACTGCTTTACCTGTCGACTTGCTCCACACTTGCAAATCTTTCACTTCCTGCATTTCGTCCTCACCTCCCACATGGTCCTCAATCCACGCCCATGCGTCAATCAAATCTTTCTCCGTCAAAGGGCTGCTGCCCTTGGCAGGGTATCTGTAGCGCCCTTGGTGCAGCTCTAAGTGTAAATGCGCGCCGCTTGCGTTCCCCGTCGCGCCCATCACGCCCACCTTTTGCCCGATCTTGATACTTTGGCCAACCTTTACCGCCACGCTGGATAAATGCGCATACAGGCTCACCATGCCGTCAGCGTGCTTGATACACACATGCTTGCCATAACTCTTACCATGCGCGTTAACGCTCTCTACCACGCCGTCAGCGATCGCACAGACGTTTTTATCGTCCTCGCCTACGATGTCCGTGCCGATATGCCAACCGCACTTCCACGCGTCCTTACGCCCAAAAGGGCAGGTCACCTTAAATTTTCCTTTAAAAGGATAACTGTACTCCATAAAAATCGCCTCCCAAAACAAAAACAGCCTGCGATCAGCAGCTGTTCAAATCAGAAAAATTTTCGGAATTTTCTTTAATTATTTTTATATTTTCTCTTGACATACTGCCAGCAGTATGATATAATATAATTAACCTAAAGGAAAGGAGTGAAAAGACAAATGGGGGATAAAAAAGGCGGCGATGAGCTGAACCTCATCACCGCGATAATCCTGCTGTTAGTAGCAATCTTGGATCTGCTAAAAACACTGATTGACTAACAGGACAAGGGTTGGGGCGCAAGCCCCGCCCTTGGGATTATTATATCATTTTATTACCCCACTGTCCAGTAGTATGATAACATTTTTAAACGTTTTAAAAATTATTTTATGCTGCATTGCCATCGGCATTTCATCAACCGTTATCTTCCGTCATTTTGGAAAGGAGAAATGATTTTATGGGAAAGACATCAAACGCCGCCAAGACAAGATACAATCAAAAAAATTATGTTGCTTGGTCTGTGCGCGTTAAACCTGACCTAAACGATCGTCTTGTCGCCTACTGCCAAGAAAATGGTTTGAGTAAAAGCCAATTTCTTACTTTAGCCATTGATACCTTAACCAAGCCTGCCCAATAGCAGGCTTTTCTTATGCCTGTGTGCGGCGGTGCAAGCGTTCTTTCGTCGTTTCGGACGGTTATAATATTTATCCCTACTGCAAAATGCCCCGCTTAAAACGCATTTTAGGCGTTCGTATTTTGCCTTTTAATGCACTCTTTTTAGCGGCATAGTATAAAACTATGCCGCTTTTTCGCTATTTTTGTCGTTGTTAGGCACATTATACTCTAATGCTCTTTGGCTGTCCGTCACACCTGCAGTCGTCGGGTCAATCAACGTTCCCAGCACCGCCATGATGACCGAACCGATCATAAACGGATTACTAATTAGTGCCTTTGCCTGCGCGATGACGAGATCCCAGCTGGTAAACATATCTGCGCTCACGCCCATTGCCGATAAAATGACACCTAACAAACCTACCCAAAAATATGGATTTTTAATTCTTACTTTCCAGTTAATTTTCACGATTACTCCACTCCTTTTCCAAATCCTCGATTCTATGATTGATAACCTTGATTTTCTCATCAATCACTGGAATCCTCTCCGCAAAGCCATTATGTTTGCGCACCTCTCTCGTCAACTCCTCGATTTTGACCTCAGTCACCGCCTGCGCTTTGTTGTTGGCTAAAATCACGCCTAAAAGCGTGATGCCGCCAGTGACCACTGCTGTAATAATTGCCGCGATTATGTTTCCCATTATTTTACCTCTCTGCGGATAACCCCCGTTTTTTCCTTATCCAGCCACTCCACATCAGCACCCAGCGCCTCGCCTATAAAGCGTAATGGCACAAATGTCCGATCATTCTTAATAAACGGTGCCTCATCCAGCACATACGCATAATTATTCACATAGCTGATCCGCTCCCCTATTTGCATGGTGATGACGTTATCCTTGTCTTTGATTGCGATAGTTCTTGTCCCGTTTTCCCAGAATACTTTCGCGCCTAATGCCTCTCCGATAAATCTTAAAGGTGCAAAAGTTCTACCGTTTTTAATCATTGCCGGAGCGTCTATTGCAATTTCTTTGTCATTAACCAGTGCCTTGTTCTCGCCTACGACCAATTCGACGATGTCCCACTGCTTCACTTCGTCGACCAAAGGCCAGCCCTCTAATATAGGATAGTCCCACGGTAAGACGGCAAACCCATTGTACCCCCACGGCATACCCCAACTATTTTGGATAATTACCCCATCCTTAGTGAAACCGACAGCGCACACTTCATGACAGCCGCGCACTCGCTCGCCGTCTTTCGGCATAGGTAGCACCCAGTTACTCTCATTCTTTAAGACAAACGCGTCAAAACTCACTCGCACATCAATAGTGATAGTTGCCGCTCCATGCTGAAAGACACAGTCGGCAATCTCGTCTGTTTTGCTCGTATAGGCATACCCGGCTATGCAATTTTCCTTTGCTTTGGGAAATAGCGGCGCCAACTTCGCACTGATCTCCTCGTTAGGATAGTCAGCCGAAAGCGGCACACCTTTGGGCAAATCTTTTGCATAGCAAATACCGTTTTTCCGTGCGTTATCCAGCACTTTACGCATATAGCGCCCCTCACCTGTGTAATCATCGTCCGTACGGTCGAAATACGAAAATATCGGGGCGAATTCATACTGGCTCTTGCGTTCTCTTAATTCATGATAAAACTTTGCTGTTGCCAGCGCCCATGCCGTGCAGTCACCTGCCTCTTGATGATGTACAGGGCATAATACTTTGGGATAATACTCCGCCGGTCGCACCCCTGCCGCAATATAATCTTTCGCCTGATAATCCCTCTCATCAGGTGGGCTTGGCAAGCAGCCTAGTAAATTTTGCATTGTTATCACTCCTTATTTTAAATATCGTACATATGTTCGCTTAGGTAATGGTTTCGGTTATGCTGCCGTTTGCGTTAAAAACCGTCTTTTTCGTTTTGGTTTTCGTGCCGATTTTATAGGTTTCGGTGATACTGCCGTCCGAGTTAAAAACTGTTTTCCTCGTGCTGCCGTCTTGATATGTTTCCGAGATACTGCCGTCGGAATTGAAAACCGTATTTACCGCCGTGATTTTATCCAGCTTTTCGGCTAGATCCGCCGCCAGCTCGGCAGCAGAAACATAGCCGCTGTCGTTTTCCAACTGGCTGACCTTGGTAGGAATTACCGCAGTACCAGTGATCGCCTGCCCTGCGGCGTTATGCGCCGCCGCCCCCGCCAGCAAAGTATCAGCCGTCACCGTGTCGCCTGTTAAGTCTATCAGCGTTTTACCGTCATAGGTTACTTTGTTTACGCTCACGCTATCACCCCGCGATCGTAACTGTCGTTCCGCCTGCGCTATTTGGTGTTTCGACGTACGGGATCGCCTCGACCGTGACCTGTGATAAATAGTTATAACCGTCGTCAGGCAGCACCTGCTGCGCTGCCGATTTCGGCGTTACAGTCTTAGCTTGCGGTTTCGCGCCCTCAGTGCCGCTCATCGAGCCCGCCACGCCTAAAATAGTCACACCCTCGCGGATGTTGCTTGCGACCAGCTTCGCCTGTTCGTCCTCGGCGATCTCTACCCCACCGGAGCCGTCGTGGTATCCCTGCGGGATCGTGAATTTTTCTTCTTTGGTAGCGATCGTCCCATTTACAGCGCCGTTGTTGGGCATCGTACCGGTAATCTTTGCCCCGCGCGCATACGCCGTTTTTCCTTTTAACAGCTCGGCCACTGCCGCCGTGGCGTCTTGGGTGTCGCTGTCATAGGTGCATGTGCCGGTGATGACCTCGCCTGCCTTATCGTGCGCCGTAAACGATTTTAGCAGCTTGTCCGCCGTTACGGTATCAGCTGTTAAATCAATCAAAACTTTGCCGTTATAGACGACCTTATTTACATTCTCCGCCATTTTCAACCTCCTATTATCACCGTCTTGCCGCCCTCTTCGTTCGACACGGCAAAATACGGAATTTCTGCTACGGTCACATCTTCGCGCATGATTTTGTTTGCGCTTTCCAGTGTCTGCGCATGAAATGCCTGCGGGATCACATGATAATTGCCGTCATATTCTTCGGCGTTACTTTGCTCGATGATGATGTTTCCCAGGGAAATTTCTATCTCGCCTTTTTTCGCCGCCGTGACCGTAATTTTTTTATCCTTTTGGATATTTACCTTGATCGGCATCTACAGCACCACCTTTGACGCGCTGCGTTTAACGTCGATTTTTCCTAAATCCGTGCCGATGACATCGCCCGACATAAACTTGCAGCGCACCTGACAGGTGAGCGGCGCATTAGGCAGGTGCAAGGTTTCCTCTTGACTCAGCGGAAACACAAAACAGCGATTTTCTGCGTCATAGCTGACCTCACCCGCCGCATAGGTCTTGCGCATATCGCCGATGATGATTTCCACGTCCACCACCTGCTCGGCGGTAACCTCGCCGTCCTCCGAGGCGATCGCAAATGCCACGCTATAGGCGTCGCCCTGCATTACATCCATCTGCCCCACCTCACTCCGCTAAAATATACTCGTAATCCTCATCGCTTATCTTCCCCAGCGCGTGCAGACGATCAACCATCGCCTTTGTCCATAGCCTACTTTGGTAATAATCGCGCATTTTTTCTTTAGTCATAAACTACCTCCTTACGAGTTTAAAAGCACTAAGTAGTCTAAATTTGCTTCGATCCGATCGGCTTGCGTGGGTTCGACAATTTCTTCTTTTTGCTGATAATCGCCACTAAAAACGCCATTTTCGTACATCATGCCCAACGAAACCATTTCATTTTCGCCGATTTCTACCGCCACGATAATCTCGCCGTCGGGCGTAGGCGGATATTTAGGCGCAGCATTTGCGCAAACAATATCAATTATTTTTTTGTTTAAAATCATTGCATATCTCATCTTAAAACCTCCAAACAATTTTTACATAGCCGTCGCCACCATTTCCTAACGATATTTCCGGGATACCGCCGTCCTTAATGTAGTTACCGCCACCGCCGCCACCTAGTACGCCGTTGCCACCGCCACCGCTTGACGAAGAAGTACTGTATGTTCCACTGGTGGTGATTCCATTGCCCCCTGCGCCGATAGAACCGCCACCACCGCCGGTACCGCCATGGTAGTTACTACTATAGCTGTAGCGGGTTCCTCCGCTGCCACCGGAACCTAAAATTCCGCTGCTACCGCCAGTGCCGTTCGCATAGTAGCTTGACGAGCGACCGCCTGTACCGCCAGCGCCTCCCGCACCTCCGCCGGTACCGCCAGCAGCACCGCCACTGCCGCCATTGTAGTATGTGTTTGTGGATGTTGAATATGTTCCTTTGCCGCCACTGCCGCCCGCTAATGTCACTAAATTGCCGATGATTGTCGCCTCGCCGTCTTTGCCATTTACCGCAGTGGCATTTGCTTGCGAAACAGATCCTTTGCCGCCTGCGCCGACTTTTATCGTCATCGTTTGCCCCGGCATGACCGTGTATACGCGGTTTTTTATCGCAGCTCCACCGCCGCCACCTCCGGCACCGCTTGGCAGGGCACCATTGCCGCCACCACCCCCGCCACCACAAGCGGTAATTGTGGCTTTCGTTACATATAATGGCACATCAACTATATACGTTCCCGGCTCGGTTAGCTCCACCGTTTGTGCGCCAAGAATGGCGGCTAACATATCATTTAACGGTTTAAATCCGCTCGTCCCTAGTGTGCTGTTTATAGCTTTTTTTATCTCACCCCAGCTCATTTGATCACCTCCGAAATACTGCCATCTTCGTTAAAATTTATTTTTTTCGTCATTACCTGCGTGCCTGCCGTAAAAATCTCATCTATACTGCCGTCGGCATTAAAGACTGTTTTCTTTACGCTGCCGTCTTGGTATGTTTCCGAGATACTGCCGTCGGAATTGAAAATCGTTTCACACTCGCCAAATCCCTGCATCGCCATCAAATTGGCACGATTGAGCGCTGTGCCGTTTTCCCAGCCGTCGGGGTACTCTACAGTTTTTTCCGCGCCGTCTATTTTGCGCACGTTACCCTTACCCGCAGGCGGCACGGCGTCTTTGAAATTTATCATATGATCCCTCCTGCTTGCTCTACTCCGCACTGGATATAGGCATCTTGTATCGCCGCCAAAAGGTCCTCTATATCCAGCAGGAATTTTTCGATATTGTTTGCGCCGATATAGTCTAACCCCTCGAAACTCTCGGGGAAACTTTGCGGCTTGGTGCTGCTTACTTGATTTTTTATCAGCGTGACTGCGCTCATCAGCAGCGCGGCGTCAGTGTCATAGTATATATCGCTCATCGTCCAGTCAGTTGGCGGCGCGATTGATACAGGATATCCCATTTCGCCCATTTCTGCGGCCAAGCATTTGACCGCCTTGCCTATACGGTTTATATCCGCCGCATTATAGTAGGCTCCGGGCGCGCGATTCGTCACCAGTGTAGCTAAAATTTCTCTGCAGTTTTCCGTCACACGCTCCCACCTCCGTACGCCGTGATACTGTCTAACAAACTGCCCGATAGATTGATTTCCTGCTTGATCACCGCCGCTTTGTCATGCGTGCCGTACACGCTTTCGATACTTATACAGTCGGCTAAATCCCGCGCGGGATTGCCCTGCGAGGTGATCGTATACTGATTGCGGTTTCCCACTAATTTTAAGATCCACTTGGCCACCTCCTGCGAGTTGGCCAAAGGATTGCTTATCTCCAAAAGCTGCAGCGGTTCACCGGCCTGCTGATTAGTCGCCGTATAAATTATCGGATCTCCTCCCGCATACTCATCGGCGACCTCAACCGTTACTTTGTTAATTAATCCTGTGTCCTTGGCATTGCCCCACGTCGTCATCGTATCGGCGGTCAGCTCGTCCACGCTTTGACCGAAATCTATATCTTTTGCCGCGAGCCGATCCAGCCTGTCGATGTAGATGTGCGTCATCGCCGCCTGCGCTATCAGCCTGAGTGCCTCGCGGTGTGTGGTATCGGGCGGGATACATTTGCGGATCACCCGCGCCCCGATTGCCGCAGGTATGTCGGTTTTTATCTCCTCGCCGCTGTCGGCAATTACAGCCTCCACCGCCTGCACAACTGTCCATGTACCGGTAGCGCCGATGTTGCACTTGCCCTGATCCAGCCGATACAGCAGATCATAGGCTGTTATCGTCGCCGTGAGCGCGTCGTCGTTTGCTGTGGCACTTTCAAAGTAATATCTACCCATATTGATACTCTCACCGTTCAGCGCCAGCATAGTGTTAATGCCCTGCCCTTGCTGCAAAAATTTATATATGCCCTCGGGGTTTAGGACATTGTAAGCTTTGTCGCTGTTATCGATCGTCACCGATAGTTTGTTTGTCGCCAAATTTTGCATATAGAGCGCGCTTTCCCAGGTGATTTTCATATTAACGATTTTATCTTTGGTAAACTGCTGCAAATAGCCGAAAACCACTTCTGTTACTCTCACCCTGCGGTATGGTTTAGCCGTGCGGGTAAAGGTTACTGTTATTTTGCTGTAGTTTAGGCTCGGGCACTCGACTATGCGGATAACGTCCGTATTTCCGCTGACGGCAGCACCGGCTATCAGCGTGCCGCTTGCGTCATAGGTGTTTACAGTGAAATCCGCCGCCACTTCTTCCGCCTTAGTATCGAAAACGATTGTAAAACCGTCGCTCGATTGCGGCGTGTTGAAAGTATAGGTTAATATCGGATTTACAGTAAAATTTCCCGCCGCGTTGCTTTGGGCGCTGCTCCACCAGCCGGTTTCGCCGTTAGTCTTTTCTTTGCGCGGCAAAATCCATGTGCCGTCCAGCTTCCACTGGTCAGGTGCAAGCGTCGCCAATTTCAAACTGTTCTGCGTGATTTCGTCGTGTGTTTGCGTTATGTCGGTAAAACTTAAACCCGCGACATTGGCGGCAGCGCTTGCCACCTCTGCCGCGTCGACATCGATCAGCTCAAACTGCACCGCCGCATTAGGCGTGAGCTCATCCGCATAAGGATTCCAAACCGAGCTTGTTGCCTGCATTTTACTCGACCCCCTGCGCGGTAAAAGTAAGACTCACGCCGTACCACATCGGTTTGCCGTCTTTAAACTTAAATATCCCTGTCGAGGGATAGGAAATGCTGAATTTTCCGCTTTTATCGTTTCCGTCTTGGTCGGGATAGTCTACTTTGAAAAAGCCTCCCTGCCGCAAGAGCGCCGTCAATTCGGCAAGCAAATCATTGGGGAACCATTCCCATTCCGCTGTGAAACTCGGGCGAAAGCCTTGCACATACTGCACTCTGCGCCCGCTGACCATTTCGACCTCAGTCGCTACCAGTGCGCCGCCCATCGAAATTTTTTTTGTGCGCGGCAGCTCGAGCGCTTGATTTTGGGCGTTGTAGATTTTAAGTTGTTGCAAGGCTAACCCCCCTTTGCTTTGAGACATTCAGCAAATCATTGAAAACCGTTTCGGCCAAGACTTCGCCGTTCGGCAGCACGACCTGCGCCACCACCGTGACCGCCTTGTCCTGCATCACGCCTAAACCGTTAATTAGGCTTTCGACCAATCCTTGGTTTTGCGCACTCTGCGAGGCTTGCGGCACGATCATTTCGCCGGCGCTTAAAAGCTGCTGATTAAAATTCTTCATGCTGTCAAACGCTGTTTTTGCACCTTTGTCGATGCCTAGCGCCAAGCCTTGCGGTAAGAATTGTCCGATTTCATCTCTAAAAACTCGTGAGGGCGAATTGATATGGAAAAATTCTTTGACATTATCCACGATACTGCTGCACCAGTCCTTGATCTGGTTTTTCAGCCACGAGGATTTATTCTTGATCCCCTCCCACAGACCGCTCACGACGTTTGTGCCGATTGAAACAAATTGCTTGATCATTGTGGCAGCACCGTCCGCCGCTTGTTTTAGCATATCTACACCGGTGCTGAAAATATCCGGGAAAAGGCTTGCTATAGTTGTGGTTAGTGTCCACACCATTTTTACTGCTGCTGCCATGATATCAGGCAAATGCAAAATCAATCCTTTGGCTATCTCGCCGATGACTTTCGCGCCAAACTCCAAAAATTCGGGCAATTTTTCTATGGCGGTATCCACCATATTGCCGATGCCCTCTTCCAGCGCTTTGTCTGCACCGTCTACCCCGTTTACAAAATCGTTAAATCCGTCAATTATTTGCACGATAGACGGCAGGAAATCTGCCAACAGTCCGTTTTTCACATCCTGCACCGTACCGCCAAGGTTGGCCAAGCTTTCGTCTAACTGCGCCTGCAAATCGCGCGCGGTCATGATTCCGGCATTGTTTTCCTCGTAGGCTGCCGCCGCGTCCTCATAGGTTGCCGCCAGCGTTTCGGTGATTAATGCGTTTCTTTCCTGCTCCGTGCCCAGCGCGGCCAGCTTTTCGTTAAACTCATCCTCCGAAATTCCGACCCAGTTTAACGCGTCAGCTAAGACACCTGTTACCGTGCCGACCTTAGCCGTTTCGTTAGATGCTTCGATTAACGAATTTATCGGCAAACTGTCGCCAAATGTTGCCATAACACCGGTAGCCGTGCGTGTCCATTTGTCGACATCCTGCTCATTTTCCGCTAATTGTGCCAAAAGCTGCGTACTTTCTGCCGCCGTATCGCTGTCACCCAGGATTTTATAAAAATCCTTGTACGCCTTACGCGCGCTTTCGCTGCTCTTGCCGCTGGTCGTAAATGCACTGTCGACTTTGCTTAAATTCTCGCGCACTTCCTCGGTAGCCTCATCTAAATTGATAAATGAACCGGCGATATTAGCGACTGCCCCTGCGACCGCCGAGGCGGCATTGGCCAAGACATTACCGGCGAAAATATCTTTTAACGATGTTCCGATTTTGCCGCTTGCGTTCTCGACATCATCTAAACTATCGCCCAGTTTATCTGCCGCTCCGCTTAAATTTGCAAAATCTGTTTTGCTTTTCTGCAATTCCGTCGCAGTTTTATTGATCTGCGTTTTCAAATTCATCGCGGCCGTTAGCTGTTTGTTATATGCATCTTGCGCTTTCCCGGCCTCAACCGAATTGTCGCCAAACTCTTTTTTAGCCGCGTCTAATGCCGCGCCGAGATCTCCCAATCTGCCTACTGACCGTTCATACTGCGTATTCATCAGCTTCAGCTTATCTTCTTGCTTCGCCATGATTTTTTCCAAAGCCTCGCCCTGCTTGGCGTTCTTTTCTTGGCTGTCGCTCATATCATCCATGCTGGCTGCTGTCAAATCCATTTCGCTTTTCATGGCTTTTAATTCGCTGTCTATCGCCTTTAGGCTGTCCCGATATTGCTTTTCGCCGTCTATTTCTATCTTCGCACCGATATCCGCCTTATCTGCCAAAAGTCTCACCTCCTTACCCTAAAAAATAAGGGCTATGCTCATTAGACATAGCCCTATCTATACTCCATCAGCTCCCAGAAGTCTTTCTCACGCTTTTTCTGCTTAGCCTCTCCATTCATAATCTGCTTGATTGCTATATAATCCATGACTTCACCCCATGGCAATAGCCAAGCATGGTCATAGTCTAATCCTGCCTGCATTCCCTGCCATGCCAGCCACGACATTGTATCTATTTCGATATCTCTGCCGTGGCTTTTTGGTTTGGGAAAGTCTCGACCTCACGCTCCATGCTTAGCCGCACTGTTTCGTCGATTTTAGCCATCATCGGCGCAAAATCCGCCATATCCAGCCCATAGCCCACCATTTCTTCACTTAGCGGCTCGGGATTTTCCATGCCGTTTAGCTTGGCATATCTTGCGCCGCAGTTCATCATCTCCGCCAAAATGATAATTGCGTCGCAGATGTCAGGTTTCGCCATTGCCTCGCTCGCCTTTTCTGAGCCTCCGTAGCGTGCGGATAAATTTGCGATACCTTTTAGCGATAAGCACAAAATGTACTCTTTCCCTTTTAGTTCAATTGTCGTTGTGCGCATTTTATCCCCCTTAGGCTGTGATATTTAGAAAACTATTGAGCAGTGCCTCTGCCTCCGCCTCGCTGTCTAACGGGCTCGACATTCTGCGCCATTCGTGTTTGGCAGTATCGTCGCGCATCAGTGTTGCGGTGATTTCGGGCGTTTGCCATTCGATTGTTTCGCCTTGAGTCGTCAGCGCGTCGCCTAAATTTTGAAATTGGATTTTCGGATAGATGATTGCCACCCATTTAGTCTGATTATTAATTTGTTTTTTGCCGATTGCTCCGAAACCCACATACGGCGTTTCCTGATCGTCGTTAAACATCAGCCATTTTGCGTCAGCAGTAGTCACCGCATCTACTCCGGTAATTGCGCTTTCGGCCACGCCTAAAATCGCCGCCATCGGTGCAGGCAGTAAATCATCAGTATTTAATGTCAGCGTACCGCCGCCGAAGCTGTTTGCACTCTCCGCCGCCCCATTATCGGCGTATAAAATATTCGTATCTCCGCCGTCTAAGGACATATCCAGCGATACCGCTTTGCCGATCACCGCCCCGCCGGAATAGGTGACAGTCGTGCCGTTATTTTTATAAATTGCGTACTTAGGCTTACTCAAACCTATATTTGCCATTATTTATTCACCCTTTCATGATTTTCTCTATCTCTTCATTAAACGTTTCCTGCATTGCCGTCTGCGCCTGCTTGCGTGCTTTGCGAACCGCAATTTTTACGAAATCATACTTCCCGCTGCGCCAGCTCACGCCCTTAGCCACCACGCGGGCGATCATTGCATTCGGCTGTCCTTTGGCGCGGTATTTACCCACGCGCAGTTCGTTGTAGCCGTTAAAACCTATGCGCGTGTTTGTTTTTCCGCTCTCAGTTATGATGTGGGCGATACCTAAACCGTCTTTTAATCCCTCGCGCTGGACACGGTTTAAAAGGCTGTTTGGGATCTGGTCGATTTCGGCGCGGATTGCATTTGCTGTAGCGTCGGCACCGCTATAAACGACTTTAGTCGATATGCCTACCATATCGGCATTGAGCGCCTCGATTTTCGCGATATACTCAGTCAATCCGTTATAGCTCATTTTCGCCATTACCCGAGCACCTCCCAGTCCCAGGAATGGTGATAAAATCCCGTATCTTCCTCATACTCGATAAAGGTATAGTTGTAGCTGATTTCTGCTTTGTCGAATGCTGCGCCTAATTCCTCTACCCACGGGTCAAACTCGATTTTGGTGTATAAATCCGTCGAGCCTTGCATAGCTCGCTCCGCATGATTATTGCTCGCACAAAGCACATTCTCTCCGTCCTCCTGCCAGACGAAATAGCGCTCGCTGTTCAGCCGCCTGACATGGCTTACGCTGTCCGTGACCTCGCGGTGGACAGCAATTATTTTTTCATACCACGTCACCCGCTAACACCTCCCTGCTCGATCCGCACTAAAGCGATATCCAAGCTCGGAGGATAAGCATCATCGGCGCTTTGCACACTCTCCACCCGATACCACACGCCGTTTTCCGTTTGGGCTTGGTCGCGGTTCGTGACCTCTACCCTGCTCCTCGGTACGCGGATGACGCGCTCGATTTCCGTTTGCAGCTGCTTCGCCTGATACAGGCGGTTGATGCCTAACCGCTGCTCCTGATAGCGCAATGTTACTTTTAGCGTCCTCTTTTCCGCAGGTGCATAGCCGGGCGCCGCCTCATCTGTCACGGCGTAAATTTTCACTACCCCGTCGCCGAAATTCTGCGTGATTTCGTTATTCACCCGATACGGCATTTTCTGCGGCATACTCATTCACCAGCCTTTCGTGGCGCATCGCTAAAAGTTGGTTTAAATAGTTTGTTTCAAACACATCCAAAGCGCTTGAGTACCCATAGCGCACATATTCCAGCAGTAACGTCCGCGGCATTCCGTCAGCCTCATAGTCTAAAACTCCGCCGCCTTTTAGATCCAAGTAGGCCGTCCCGGAAGCAATCAAGCCACAGACTTTATCGTCCGTGGCTTGATCATTCCAAGTGATATTCAGATAGTTTTCGGCCGCCGCCAAAAGCTCCGGCGGCACTTCGTTGCGCTTAATCATTACGATTTAGTAACCGTCACAGTGTATTTTTTCGTGGTAGTGCCGTCTTTGGCGGTGACGGTGATTTCTACCGTGTTTGAGCCGCTCTTCCAGGTAGCCGCCGTGCCGTTAGCGATAACTTCGTCGTTAACCTTGACTTCGATCGTTGCCCCGGCGTTATTCGGAACCGCATTGACTACATTGCTGCCATTGGTCGTAGCTGCCGTATAGGTTGTAGTCCCTGCCGCAAAGTTCGGCGACAAAGCCAACGCCCCGATTTTCAAGCTGGACAAAGTAGCGTCTGCCGACGGATCGGGTGCAGTCACTTGCTCCACTTTCAGCACTGCCGCGCGCAAGTTGCTGATATCAAGATAAGCAAAAGCGTTATTATCAATCGGAAAACCGTTAGCATACAACTTGATAACGTATACGCGGTTGTCCTCTAAAAACTGATACTGGTCGCTGTACTCGATACGGCCGTCTTTGCTGCTCATGCCGACAGCGGCGAAGTATTTATAGGCCATACCCAAAACAGCCTCACCCGGTTTGACTGCCGCCGTCTGGATGATTTCCATCGGGTAGGGCAGTACATCATTGCGGTAGCTGCCGTCAGGTGCCATGAGCGTAGTTGCAGGCATGATCTTGCTGAAATAATCAGCCGGGTTAACCAACAAAATGACATCGCGCACTTCACGCGGTTTGCCGTTCGGATCCACCGCTAAAAGGCTTAGTAAATTGCCGATAGTTTCCGCAGAAAAATCATTGACCGTTACTTTGGCTTTAGCAGGATATTTGCCGCCTACTACCGCCGCATTTTCGGATACATCGCGGATCATGCCGATCGGTTCATCTTTGCCGGTGCCGTTCACGATACCGTTCTCCAAACCATTCGCCAGCATTTCATATAAAACCTGACGAACGAAATTATCCAGCCATTCATAGCCTAAATCCAGATTTGCTTTGCAAACAGGGAGAAATGCCGAAAGTTTAAGCAAGCCTGTATCTACTTCTTTAAATCCGCTCATTGCCTCCTGCACAATCTCTGAGCACAGAGTACCCCAGCGTGCCTCTTGGTAGCCGTTAGTGTTCAAATACATACGGATCGCGCCGCCTGTCTGGAGAAATCCGACCTTGGCCAAAAGCGGATGTCTGGTCTGCATTTCATCGAACACCGAGTCGATGATCGTTTCCGGCATGATGACATCGGTCAACCCCATTTTGGGATTAGCCAACTTGCTTGCGTCTCTCAGCGCCTGATAAAATTTCTTTTCTGCGCTGGTGAGCTGGCGCACGCCGCGAGCCTGCAAAATCTTTTCATCTTGCTGATCGATCACGCTTGCCATGTGCTCTTCATACTCCCTGCGCACATCTTGGCCGACAGCCTCCATTAGCTGTTCCAGTGCCTTAGCATATGCCTCAGGATCGTTATCTTTGAATGCCTGCATCATCAGGGCATTGGCCTGCTCTTTGGCAGTGTTTTTGTCGTCATTGTTTCTCATTTTTTCAATCCTCCTGTTTTTTCGCATAATTTAAGCCGGCCAAAGTTTGAAACAAGGTCGGCTTTACTTCTTTATTTTTTTCTTTCACTTCTTTGCTTTCTTTTTTGATCTCTTCTTGCAAACTTTGCATTTGTGCTTTTAGGCTCTGGCGGATTTTTAAGCTTTGCTCTAAATTCAAATTTGCCTTTTTGAGCATTGCCTCGGCTCCGCTCATGTCAGCCACTTTATCGCTTAGCTTGTCGGCCAGTCCCATGCGCACGCAGTCCTCGGCAGTTAGCCAAGTCTCCGCGTCCATCATTTGCGCCAGTTCTTCCTCGGTGAGTTTCTCCCCGGCTTTATTTAGATATGCCGTGCGGTTTGCTTTGCCGATGACTTCTAAATCCTCGGCGGCTTTTCTTAATTCCGCCGCATTGCCCGCTGTATACATCCACGGATTATGGATCATCATCAAGGCATTACTTGGCATGATGACCTCATCGCCAGCCATAGCGATAACCGAGGCGATCGAGCAGGCGAAACCGTCTACATACACTGTCTTTTTGCCGCCATGACGTTTCAACTGGTTGTAGATAGCTGTTCCCTCAAAGACGCTGCCGCCGTAGGAATTGATGTAAATATTTAAATCGGCATTCGGATACTTGGCCAACTCATTGCGAAAATGATTAGCGCTGGTTTCGCTTTCGATGACCTCCTCAGTCCACCAGTCGTAGCCGTCGCTTTCGACATCGCCGTAGATGTATATATCTACAGCGTTTCCCTCGGCTTGCTGTTTTATCTCCCACATTTTTTTATACATTTACTCACCCCCTCCCATTGGTGTCGTCGCTTGCTCCACTGTGCTGAAATTTTTAGTAATGTAATACCGGTTTGCCCACTCCTCGTTTATCACGGCTTGTCCGGCAGCACGGCGCACATCGTTGATACTAAACGCACCCGAGCCGATTAATTTTTCGATATTAGTCGCATTACCAAATATATCGAAATGGCGGATATTTGATGTGTCGATTCGGATATAGTCCCCGCGTTTCCATGCGTCATAGCCGTAGCGTTTGCGGTTGATCTCCTCCTGCAGCTGATCGCACAGAGGATCGATACATACCGTGAGCCACCGCTCCATGGCATCAGCCGTTCCGGCGACATCACCGAATAGCAATACCGGCGGAATATTAAAGCATCTCGCCGCCAGCGTAAAAATATCATTGACCAAAGACCTGATGTCCGCACTGTCACCGCCTGCGCTACTTTCGGCCATATCCGTGTAGGTATAGCCGTCAAACTCCGGCAGGATTGCGCGGTCGTTTGTCAAGAAAGGCTTGATCTGCTTTTCGACCATCTTAGCGAAATTGCCGTCGAAATCTTCATCACCCTGCGCCATACGATCGACATGGACTTTCAGCCGCGGATTATGACTGCGCCTGTAGTAGTTTTCCGCCGCCTGATACAGTCGGGCATAGCTTTGGTTCATCATGTCCAGATATATTTTTATATCCTGACTGTTCAGTTTGAAATGCAGCACATCGCGTTCTTTAAAATTTTTGTGATATGGAAGTGTATCTACCTCAACCCCGCTGTAGATATTCTCTTTCTCCGCATATTCATCCACCGCGAAACTATCTGCGACCAAAAGCATTTCATCATCGCTGCCACGTTTTTTTACGCTGATGACCAGCGCTTCGTTGTCGCTGTACAGCTTATAAATCAGTTTATGCAGAAAAACCGTGCTGTTTTGGTTGATGTTTGGCTCGATGTTAAATGTGTAATACTCTTTTTCTTGGATTTCTTCATTTCCGCGATAAGTTTTAAACTCCACCTTACCGATCGCATTAGCGATCAAAGATACGCAAGTGTTAAACGCCAGCTCGCGAAGCCCGAAATCAACGACCGCATTTTCTAAATCCAGATTGCAAAATTCCAGCGTTTTATCGTCGCTTTTTGGTTTTCCCAAAAGCCAATCTTTAATTGATATTCCCACTATCTCACCTCCTTAAAATGCTATTGCTCCGATCGGCGGCAGGCTGACCGCTCTACTTATCAGCACATCTTCGCAGCACATGGATGCCGCCAGCGCCATAAACGGATCAGTTTTGCGGCTTTTGGCCTCGATTTTTCCGTAAACAAAATTTCCTGTATCTGCACCGATGTTACGGCTGGAGCGCATACGTTTAGTATTATTGACCGCCCAGCGCAGGCAGGGATTATCTCCCCAGACAAATAAATTGCGGTTAAAACATTCCTGCACCACCGGCTCTACCTGCATGATGTCGCTCGGCCGAATTAGTTTTACTTTTGTTTTATCCCGCGCGTCAAATCCTATCTTGCGCAGGCTCTCGGCCATGAGCGTATGTCTAAAAGTATCCATCGCTACCATGCGGACGTTATACTTGGCCGACATTTTTTTAATATACTCGCATAATAAATCCGGATGGATACTGACATCATCCACCACCGTGATTAGCCCTTTTTCTGCCCATTCTTTCCACGGTGCCTTTACACGGTGCAAATCCTTACTGTTTAGGCACATCCACGCATGATTTATGTCATAGCGCTTATCGCCTATTTTGAAATGAAGATTAACCGCTGCCCAGTCTGTCAGCTCCGCATAGTCTATCCCTGCGGTGCAGCTTTGGCGTGTGAGATCAGGCAGCGCCACATTAGTAGCCTTGATATTTTCATAGTCGGTGACGGCTATCTCTAAATCAGCTCTCGGCAGATTAAAACGCTTAGTATATAGATTTATTTTGACGATATCATCAAATTGCGCCTCGAGGTTCTCTTGCTCCATCTGGATTTGTAGATTAGGCAGATACGGCAGCGACGGATTTGCTTTCACCCATTTATCCTTATCCTGCGCCTCGGCATCGTTATCCAGTTTGTAAATCAAAGGGCATAGTCTGCTGCCTTTTATCTCGCCGTCTAAAACACCTCGGGCGATACGCAGCTTTTCGTCCAGCACGCCGTCGCGGACATAGCCGTTAGTCGTGATACTGAAAATCCGTGAGTGTTTTCTCTTACCAAATCCGGACTTAAAAACGCCGATGATGCTGCCGTCTTGATACTCGTGTATTTCATCAAAAACCAGACACGCCGAGCGTTTGCCGTCTTTGGTTTTGGCATTCGCTGTATTAAATTTTATATAGGAATTTGTCTTGGTATTAGTGATTAATAATTTCGTCTTTTTAAAAAACTTCTGCGATTTCTTCCACGTTCTGTCCAGCATTTCATAGATATCATCGAAAGAAGTTTTCGCTTGATCTTCACTGTTCGCTATGATGTCCACATTGTAGCCGTCCACTCCGTGGTAGTGGGTAGTCAGGTACCAGACGATGCCGGAAATAAAACCATTCTTGCCGTTACCGCGCCCCATCATGATAAAAAACTCGGTAAAGACTACCGTATCCGTCGATTTGTAGTAGCAGTGGATCAGCCCCAGCACGAACAACTCCCAATCAAAAAGCGGCATCTTAAAATACCGCTCAATTAACTCTTTCGCCTTTTCGATTTTTTTATCATCGATGAAAACATCTTCATCGGCTAAAATCTCGCGGATGTATTTTTCAGCTTTTTTCATTTCCGCGCTAAATTTATCCGGCTCTTCTTCAATCCTTTTCAAATAGCTTTCGATATACGCATTTCCGCACAAAATACCCCCCTCCCGCTAAAATTTTTTGCTCAAAAAATATCTTTTGTCGGTTAACGCCCCAACAGTCCTACTGCGCCAAAAAACTCGTTTTTTTCGACCGGGGGGTATCCCACATGCGAATAATTTTCACGCACGCTCAATCCCACCGCTCCTCCGTCAAAGGCTTGTTCTCCTCCCCGCCGCCGTACTGCCGAAACGCTTCCGGATGCAGTTCCTCATGACAACGTTTGCACACGCTAATCAACTGCCGCTCCCCGTCGTCACCATATAACGACAGCGCCAAGTCCGGCCTATCCTTAACATGCGCCACATGATGCACTACCACCGCCTTGGCATAACGCCCGCGCGCCTTGCACAATTGACATTCATAATGATCCAGCCGCAGCACCTCATCCCGCAGCCGCTCCCACGCCGACCAGTGATAAAACAAATCCCCCTTATCCGCTGCAAGCAAAGCCTGCAGCCTCGCCAGCTCTCTCTCCGTCACACCATCACCGCCCCCATAAACCGCCGCATCCAAAGCAAAAGAGCACAAGCTCTAACGCCTGTGCCCCCGCCAAAAGGAGATATTATGTCAAAACAAACCTGATTACTAATTATCACGCTACCATAATAACACATAAACTACTTGCATTTACTGTCATCTTTCTATCTCACCATATGCCACCAATGCCCCGCCATGCAAACGATACACATGATCAATACTGTAATGCATCACCTTAGCCACACTCCCCCAGTCCAACCCCGCCACATACCGATACACCAGCACATCGCGATAGCGCTCATCTTTCAAACACCCGATCTTCGCCGTTATCATATCGCGCACCCGCAAATATCGATCCAGCTCCGCCGCCAAATCATCCTGCAAATCCGCCACCCTCGCCACCAATGACCCCATCCGATCTCCTCCGCCGCTCTTCGGCATACCGTCCGAACGCGAAGTACACTTATACAGCACATCCTCCAGCTCCGCCTTTTCCGCCGCAATCCTGTCAATTACCGCCTTGTGCTGCCGTAACAAACTCAATTCTTCCTTGCTCGTCATCTCCTACATCTCCTCATCATCGCTTTTCTTCTCCACGATCTTGCCGATCATCTCAATAAGCATTCGCGCCGTTTTATTCGCCCCGTCACACGTCGCATTAAACAGCTTCCCCAGCTCCGCGTCCGTTTTCGGCGCCATTTTCAACTGCTTACTCAGCTGCGTTGCCAAATTCACCTGCGCCAAATAGCGATTAAATGTCGTTTTGAAAAAAAAATCGTCCTCCACCCCGGCGTTTTTCGCCAGCTTCAAAATCTTCTTCACTTGCTTTTCCATATCGTCAGCCATCAAATCACCGCCTTAAAATCACTCCACCAAAACAGCCTTTTTCCCTGTGAAATCCTCCCAGCGTTTAATAATCACATCACAGTACCTTGGATCTAACTCCATCACGCACGCCTTGCGCCCATTTTGCTCACACGCCATAACAGTAGTTCCCGAGCCGCCGAACAAATCCAAAATCACATCTCCAGTTTTCGAAGAATTTCTGATCTGATAATCAAACAATCCTATCGGCTTCATCGTCGGATGCAACTCCGATTTTTGCGGTTTCGGCATCTGGATAACCGTCGTCTGCTTGCGATCGCCATACCATGCATGCCCCGCACCGTCCGACCAGCCGTACAGGCAAGGCTCATGGCGGCTTTGGTAATGCCGCCCCAGTGTCATCGTGCCTTTGTCCCAAATAAGTATCTCGCGTACTTGCCAACCAACTTCACGACACGCACGATGAAAATTATGTGCCTGCTTATCTGCATGCCATATATAAAATGCCGCGCCGCCTTTCATGTTTTCCTTAGCCGCCGCAAAAGCATCAACCAAAAACCAGAAAAATTTATCATCATCCATTTTATCATTGATGATCTTTAGCTTTTTCTTTGTGCCGCCCTCATAATCGACATTATACGGCGGATCCGTGATCAGCATGTCCGCCTGCACACCGCCCAGCAGCTTTTTGACACTTTCGGCCGACGTACTGTCGCCACACATCAGACGATGTCCCCCTAAATCCCAAATATTGCCTAACTGTGAAATCGGCTCCTCCGGCGGTTCTAAATCCGCCTCGTCCTCCACCGCCGCCGTATCATCGGCCAGCAATTCTTCAATCTCTATCTCACTAAATCCTGTAAAATCCAAATCAAAATCCATTTCATCCAGCGCGATTAGCTCCTGTCGTAAAATATCCTCATCCCAGCCGGCATCCAAAGCCAATTTATTATCCGCCAAAATATAGGCGCGTTTCTGCGCCTCCGTCAAATCCTCCACAAAAAGACACGGCAGCTCCGTGTATCCCAGCTCCTTAGCCGCTAAAATCCGCCCATGGCCGGCAATCACATTCAGATCGTCGTCGATAATCACCGGATTTATAAAACCAAACTCTTTTATACTTTTCGCAATCTTCGCCACCTGCGCCTTGCTATGCGTCCGCGCATTATTCGCATACGGCTTTAAATCCTCAATCCGCACATTCTCATACTTTCGCACTCACATCCGCTCCTTTTAAAAACTCTTTTAACTTCGCCATGCACTCCGGACAAAGGTCATAGTATTCCTTTTCGTCCAAATTGCCGTATTTATCTTTAAAGTATAAAAGAATGCTATTTTGCGACCTCACATTTTCGCCGTTTACTTCACGCTCGAAATAATAATCATAATACTTCCCGCAGCGGTCACATTTCATCGCCGTCATTATAATCCCTCCTCGGCTTAATCAATCCCTCATCAAAATTATCCTCTCAACGTTGAAACCTTGTTCATTTTTAGTTTGGTAAACACCTACTACTTTATATCCCCACTTTCCATAGGAATCAAGCTTTTTAATATCTTCGTCTACACTGTTATAAGGTGTCACTTCTATAATCCTGTACTCGTACTCCATCTACTCTACCTCCACCAACCAAAATTTTTTTCTGCAAACAGCACAATTCCCTGAGCATTTCTCCAATTCTTCGTCTATAATCTCGCATGGCATTATATCGATCACGTTATTCGTCATTAATGCGGCGGGAAATATCTTTAAAAATTCGCTTTGCCGTGTCTTCGGCAAAGAATGCGACGGATGTTCATTACTCCATTTTTGCAAGACTGTTACCGTTTTTTCCACGCCGTCCGGAAGCCAATGCATATAACCGCAACAGCCATAATTTGGCTTATAAAAAACACAATCTTCCGCCTCGCCATATTTGTTAACTGTTTTGCACATTCTATCCAACTCTTCAAAAAACACCTCTGTTTTACTGCAATCTGCCATTTTCATTCCTCCTTTTTACTAAAATACTCCAATACTTCTGACCGATACAGCTGTATTAAATGTTGGAGATATTTCAATCCCTTGAGCATTTCCGACATTTGCAAACCAAATAAACATAAAGTAATTACCAGTAATAATAAAGTTGGTATCAAAAAATTATCCATCACTATCTCTCCTCCCCGTCCTTGCAATAGAAATCTTCCGGCGTTTCCAGCTCACCGTTCAGATACAAAATCAATCCGCTGCATCTGCCTTTGCGGCTGCTGCTGCTATATCGGTGCCAATATCGGCACCTTGCACAGCGTATCACCGACACCACTTCCTCCATGACTTCCTCATTGGCAAACAATATGCTCATTTTTTCCCTCCTACACCACTTGATGTGTCTCCACTTGCTCACCCTCTAAATCCATCTTTGCACCGCAATTCGAACAGTAATTTTCTTTAATCTCCGTCACTCTTTGGCATTCAGAGCACAAATACTCGTCATAGTCTATGAATATGCCATTTCTGCAGTATGCAATTGTCGTACGCTTATTCCACTTTCCATGTTTTACAGGCTCTGCATCTACTGTTGGCATTGTATCAATGTCGGCTATAACATCTTCGATAGTGTAGTAATCGCCTAATTGCTCATGAATATCTTCAATTTGTTCTATTGCTACATCTGCATTAATCAACCTCATTGGTATCCTCCAAATCCATCTTCGCACCGCAATTAGAGCAATAACTATCTTGACTGTTGCCATAACTACGGCAGCTACTACAAATGCCGGTGCCATCTAAATCGCAATATATCCAGCTTGCGTGTTTTATAGGCTCCGCATCTATACGCGGTGGTTCTGGTAGTGGCATCCATGCGACAACTTCTATACCCTCAATTAAATTATCGTAAATCCAATTTCCATAACCTATCCAAGCAATATCATATCCAATAGCTTCACGCCAAACTAAAACTTTTTGAAATCTATCAGGTAATCTATCTTCAACACTAATCCAACCACTGTAATCCACCATTTCTCTATCATCTCCTACAAACAAAATGTAATGCGTCCATACTATTAATCCTAAAAAAACTATCGGCAATAAATACTGCGTCCACCCCACTATCTCTCCTCCCCGTCCCTGCAATAGAAATCCTCTGGTGGTTCTGGCAACGGCATCCAATGTGTGACATTATTTGTTATATCAAAATCATTACTATTTTCACGCCAAGTCCATTCGCCAAAAGCATATTCTGCAACGACAACTACATTATCGTACCAAACACCCTCGCTGGCTGGCGAATTTTCATCTTGGGCATATACAATATACTCTCCATCAGCTTTTGGCAGTTTATCTTTAACGCTAATCCACTCACTCATTTTCATCGCTCCAATCTAACTTCTGTCCACAGTATCGGCAATACTTATCTTGAATTTGCACCCAGCTCTCACACGCAGGACATTTCCCGCAAACACTCGTTCCCTTTCTGAATGTGCCATTGCCGATTTTTATATCTTCTTGCAGCTTTACCCGTTCACACTTTCGCCCTTTCTGTTTTTCTACAGCCGCTTGCAATGCTTTATAATCTTCCTCGGTAGCAACATCAATCGTGGCATATGGCTTGTACTCGCACCATGCCTCCTTTTCCTCATCATAGCAAATATCCATCATTCGGCCTCCTTTTTCATTTTATTTAACATATATTCCAAATCATCTGCAACACACCCAACGGTCCGTATCAATACCTGTACCTGCTTGTGCGCCTTTGCTAACTCCTCGTATGCTTCAACTATCTCCTTTTCATACATTTCTGTCAGTTTAACTTGGCTCTTATAGCTTTTCCATGAAAAATATATATCTGCACATGCAACTATAATAAATACAGCCCAAAGGCTTAAACAAGCAATTATTTTCATAGACAATCATATCTCCCCCTTATCTCTCGCCCTCTCAAACCGCCGCTCAATCTCCTTTTTATAGCACTCCGGGCACACCGCATAGCCGAAACCCCACATATCATGGATTTCCATCGACGTGTAGCACTCGCCGAAACGCTCCTCCTTACCGCAGCTTGCGCAATTTATCTTTTGGTTCATATCATCTTCATACAATTTGCACTGCCAATCCGCAGGCACCTCGTACGGCTCATACTCGCCCTTTTTGTTATTCCACCTCTGCATTGTCATCGCCCACCAGCTCCTCGATTGAAAAATTACACTCATCTTTCAGCACTTCCGTCATATCGTCAATGCTTAATCGTCCCTCATCGGTGCATTTCGCCAAATATGCGCCCTCTTTCACAATTTTCTTTAACCTTTTTTCGCCAAAGCCGAAACTGTTGTGCAAAATATAGCACATCAGCGTCAGCGTCTTACCCGTCCCGGCATACACCCCATCACTAAAGGCTCGCTTTAACTCCGCATTCACCATGGCGTTAATCTTCATCGCTTCTAAGTTCGCCTTTTTACTCTTCGCTGTGCTCATTGCTTAATCCCCCAACAAATAATTTCCCCATTGCTCCGCCATAGCTTTGGCTATCCCCGGAAACGTCTTAGATCGCGCTCTTGCTCTTTCTTCCGCCGGCAAACTTATTGTGTTCATGTGCCAAGCAGGATCCGTGCGCCCGTTCCTATACCGACAAACTATCGGTTCAACCGTCTTTGTCGCTTCCAGCTTAGGTAAACCTTTCAGCCATAGGCAGGTAGCCTTTCTTTCCGCATCGCCAAACCAAAACGGCTGGACGATCTGATCTGGTTTACGATAAAATGTCGACATATAGCCTATCGGATTTTCTATCGCTATATGCGGGCAATCCGCCTGTGCAAAGCGCATAAAAAACTCCGCAGCCTTGTCTCTTTCTTTGTATCTTTCCCGCGCCTTATCGCCGTATTTTTCAATGTTAAACCAGCGATTTCCCGTGCATGTCAGATAGGTGCACGGCGGATGCGCAATAATTAAATCCCAGCCGTGGATAACGTGCCGACCGCCTGTCATCGTTTCGAAATCATACGCCCGCATGAGCTTTAAAGCGTCACCTTGAACATGCCACTCGGGATGACCGCCGCTGCATTCGAGAATATCGCACGAAAAAGCATTAAATCCCTTTTCCCGAAATGCCATGCATACCCGCTGGCTTTCCTCACACGCTATCAGGACGTTCATCAATCCCCTCACCCCATTTCAAGCACATTGCCATCACCTGCACCGCCTCGCAGGCGCAGGCAAAAGCCGCGTCATATATCTCATCCAGCTTGTCTTGCTTGACTTGCTTATCATGCTTGACATCAATCCACAGCGCATACAGCAAACTTTGAAACGCGCCTCGATTGACCTCTTGGCACATCTCCTCGACCTCTTCTTTCAGCACCGCCCACGCCTCGTGCGGCGAGTGAAACTTCCCATGCTGCGCTATAGCCGCGTCCCTCTCATTCTTGGCGGCATGCTTAATCCGCTCTTTGCAAACCTCGCAAATCATCTTTCCACGCCTCCTACTTTTTACTCAGCATTAATTTATAAAATCCCTCAGCCGCCGCAGGCTGCTCATGTTTAGCCATGCGATACCCTCTCAGCTTAGCTTTTATCTCTGCCGTTTCCTCCAAAAATTGCGGGCACGCTTTCACCGCATATACTGGCGTGTAGGCTGCGGGATTAGCCTTTCTTCGCTCCGTACCCGGCCAGATTTGCTTTTCCTCGTACTCGCACCCCTTAGGCAACGTCTTTCTCTTGCCAAACCAGCTGCATTGCACCTCAGCCAGTCCGCAGGCGCGAGCACAATCCCAGCAAATACTCGGCTTTGATTCACCTCGTGTCATAATCACTCCTCCTCAATCTCTATCTCCACGCGCGGATTAGCCTTATCTGTCAGCACCCTTGACCCGTCATGGCTTTGCACGATCCTGCAGTTATCATCCGCGATCACGCCGAATTTAACCAAGATGTCGCATGTCGCGCCCAGCAGATTGCACAAATCCACCTTGCGGCGGCTCGGCATATAATACACGCATTTTAAATTAATCGGCACATCGATGTGCTGCTTTTTATCGCCTGTTATCTGTCTGCCGCAATCTTTCTCATATGCCTTATACGCCTTACTCGGCGCGATAAACGGTTTGTTCGTCTTTTGGTTAATCCATATCTGCCCGCTGTTCTTCTTCGTCACCGGTACCCCGTATAAAACCAATTTCATCAGAACGGCACCTCGCTCTCGTCAAACTGCGCCTCATAGCCGAAATCCTCTAAATCGTCAGCCTTTTTTGTGCCGCCATTGCCGCCGATAAACTCCACTCTATCTGCCACTACCTCCGTCACCCAGCGTTTCTTTCCGTCGTCACCGTCATAGGTACGGATTTGCAATCTGCCCTCGATCGCCGCCTGTCTGCCTTTAGAGAGATATTTAGCGGCATTTTCGCCCGATTTATTCCACACCACGATATTTATAAAATCCGCATCCTGCTCGCCGTCCTTGGCATACGGACGATTCACCGCCAAAGTAAACGTGCATACCGCCGCCCCATTTGGCGTATAGCGCAAATCGGGATCCTTGGTCAATCGCCCGATTAAAATAATTTTATTCATAACCACCCCTCCTTGGAGTATTTTTTTCTCTGCCGCTCCTCGATCAGCGCACAATCCTGCGCATACTGCTTGCGATTAGCCGCATTTGCCCGTTTATAAAAACTGCATTCCTTGCGGGCGCAGACCAGCTCATTTAGTCCCTTGCATGACTTTGTCTCTTTATCGTACAAAAGGCAGCTGCTCATCACATACCCGCGAGACTTTTTCTTACTTCCCGCCGGTACTCCCGCCACCGCGCACGCTCTGCTCCACGACTTAAAATAAATTCGTGCGGCAGCATAAAGCGCCCCGTCATCAGTACACTTAGCGCAGCCGTTCTTCGCTGCCAATGCCCTAATTGCCGCGATTACCGTAGCTTCATCCCATCGTTTTTTGCCCATCTCACTCACTCCACTAAATAGCTCCAATCTCTCTTTGTCGCAGGAAAATTATCCTGCGGCGACTTCGGAGCCGCCCTCATAGGCGCACTTCGCCCCTTGTTTTGCTCCTTAGCCAGCCACCCGGTAATAAAACGCTTAATTCCTGCTTTCGTCTTGCGCCTTGTCGGATTGCTCATGAGCCACCCTCGCATATTGCGTAGCTCTTGCATCACATCTACAGCAGGATAGAGTTTTTCCCACTCTTTGATCGCATTATCAAAGACCGGATACTCGCTGCCGTCATTCAGCGGCATGGAGATAGCCGCGCTTTGCGCAGGCAGCTCCGTGCAAGAATCTTTTAATTCATTTACATTAACATTATCATTTATATTAACATTATCATTTACATTAACATTAAGGTTGTTTTGGTTGTTTTCTTGGTTGTTTAAATCAACCAAGTTGTTTTTTTGGTTGTTTTGGTTGTTTTTTTGGTTGTTTTGGTTGTTTTTCTTGGCATTTTGATTACCTTTAGGTGCTCCACCCTGTTTGCCGTTGCTTTGTGCTGTCTCTCGGCGGCTCTGTGCTTTGTCAATATTAGCAATAAATGCCTCTAAGAGAGCGGCAATAACGAAATTGTCGCCCTCATACTCGGCACCGTCCAGCCCATAAGCCATTAAAGCTTTGTATGCCTCTAATTGCATATCGTCGGGCAATTTGTCAATTGCCTTTTGAAAGCTTTTGTAAACTATAAAACTGTCTGCCATTTTGCAATTCCTCCTTGCCCGACTTCTTAACTACATCTCTATCTCATCGCCGATTTTTTCTAACTCATCGACTGCTTCCTCTGCCTCGACCTCAATTATCTTTTCTGCCAAGTCCGCCAGTAAATCCTTAAAGCCCTCAAACTCGCTTACTTTAATCTCGCTCGTCTTTGTGTAGCCCAAAGTATCCAGCGCTCTTTTTACCGTCTCGGCATCAGCCAGTTTAAATAGCTCCTTTTGCTGTGTCCGGCTGATATACTGCACCACTTCCGCTTCCGGCAGCGGCTGCTCTCCCGTCTCAATCTCCGACTGGTCATACATCCCTTGAAATTTATCCGGGAAACACTCACGCAGCGCCTGCACGATTGCCACCTTGCGTATCATTGTCCCCGGCTTAGTTTTCCACATACTGTTTTGCTGGTCGTATTCATCGAGACTTGCCGTGTTTTTAAAAGGTTTATTCCACCCTTTGCGCTCTACTTCACACCAGCCGCCGACCAGTTTTTCACCCGGTAAAACTATCGTTCCCTCTCGCTCGATATATTCACCCTTGGCCGTCGCTACACCGATACCCGCACGCCAGCCCCCACACTCCTCTATCTGCTTCATATTTCACCTTGCGCAACTCATCGGGCAAATCCTCCGCCTCCATCAACACTCTTAACGGAGCCGCCCCGCCGTTCTTCTGGATGGATACGGTGAATATATCGCCCTTTATTTTCATTTTACCGACCGCTTTCATCGCAGAGTATAAATTACCCTTAAGCCACTCCATGCGCTTTTTCACTGCCGTCTGACGCTCTTTCAGACGGTTGATTTTGGCAGTCATGTTATCGCAGGAAACTTCTAAATCCTTGATGATCTTAGCATAGCTTTCTGCCTTATCATCAATCGCTCCCTCAATGCTATCTAAAGTATCGATGAGCGTTTGCTCTTCCGCATCTTCGTCATACAAAAGACTTAACAACAATGCATAATCATTGCTTAATTCGTACAAACTATTCATTTTCTGCCTCCTTATCCAGCTCAATCTGCTCTCTCGCCATAGCTATCGCTAACGCATACACCCTGCCGTGCTTATCATCGCCGTGCACTTTCTGCACCTTTTTTTCAAAATCATCAATATCACCTTCAAAACAACCGCACTTCACAAATATTCCTTTGTCTTTGGTGCGGAAAAATGTTGTCACATCATCTCTCGAACCGATAAAACCAATTTCCAGTAAATGTGTTTTCTTTTTAATTTCTGCATTGCCGTATACTGTTGCATTGCCGCTTACCGTTGCGTAGCCGTATACTGTTGCATTGCCGCTTACCGTTGCGTTGTC
>ERZ1106954.403-NODE-403-length-38220-cov-14.927132_pt1 | contig 38220 bp, 19 predicted proteins | sample MGYA00403678_ERZ1106954 | MGnify/ENA primary metagenome ERZ1106954 (study PRJEB35170, sample SAMEA104062445) | human gut metagenome | biome: human gut; feature: human-associated habitat; material: faeces | place: Denmark | collected 2012-08-20 ... | reverse complement strand
AATCTTCAACTGCATCTTTAAAGATATCCATATATTGGTCAAGTCCTGTATTCATATAATTTTGCGTTTGTCGTGATTTGCAAAGTTACTGAAAATCAGCGACTTGACCAACTTTTTATAGTTAAGTTTTCATAAGCATTTCTTAATATAAGTTATTGATTTACAGACGATTAAATATTAATTTAACGCAGTATTGTTTTTTGAATTTATGAATTTAATATAGGAAAGGATCTAAGATGATAAGAATATTTATTTCACTTGTTTTCTGTCTGATGTCAGCCTTTGCCTGTGCGCAGTCAAGCCAGTCAGATGATATGTATCAATGGGGAAAAAACAAGGCCAACGAGCAGTTGGTCAATGATCTTAAGTCACGTCAGAAAGCCCTCTGGAAAGATCAGCGTGACTTGCAAAACCGGATAGATAGTGTGTATTGGGATGAAGCATTGGATGCAATTAAGGATACTACCTTTACCTTTGAAGCTGACAAGGTAGTTTTCCCGTATGGGCAGATTGCCTATGTTAATTCCAACACCAATTTCGTCTCCGTCAATAAGGATGATGCTGTTGTGCAGGTTGCCTTCAATGTTCCCTTCTCCGGACCTAATGGCATTGGTGGAGTTACGGTTCAGGGAAACATAAGTGGATACAAGATTCAAACGGACAAGAAAGGGACTACACAAGTAAGTATGAGTGTTACCGGTATTGGTATTTCTGCCCAAATCTGGATTACCATGTATAAGGGAAGCCATGAAGCCAGCGTGGAGATTCTGCCTAACTTCAACTCTCGTAGGCTCACCCTCAATGGAGTCATACTACCTCTTCACACGAGTACTGTATTTCAAGGGCGAACATTATAACAAAGAAGCCTGTCTTTATATGCCCAGACTTGCCTAAGCCTTTGGGCATTTGTGTCCAACTATGTGGGGCATTGTTGCCCAAGGCTTTGGGCATGGATACCCCTCGTTTTGGTCACTCGTACCCACGTACGTGGTCATCCGTACCCATGTACGTGGGTATGAGTAACCACGTACGTGGGCATAATTGATGCATTTCGTTCGATATTTCGCTTGTTTTGTATGCAGTTTCGCTTGTTTTGTATGATGCTTGCCTGTTTTTATGATGCTTCTCCCTATTTTATGATACTTCGATGAGATTTCTCTTGCTTTTTTCTGAAAAGTATCATTTTTATAAATAGTTAGATATCAAATATATAAACTGATATTTACCTGGGAAAATGAGACTTTGAGACTTTTTTCGTGAAAAAACATTGTTACGTGTGCGCGTGCGAGTGACGGTAAATCTAAAAAGTACTCTTTTTCAGTTACAAAAAATGGGGTGGGGCGTCTTTATTGTATGGACAAAAACGATAAACTGGTAAACTGTTTAAAAAATAAATAATATGATGAACAAACGGAAAATCATGATCATGATGGCTGGGATGGTTTTGCCAATCCTTGCACCTCAGGCTTCAGCTGCTGCAGAGTACCATGACTGGGAAGACCAGCATGTGCTTTCCATCAACCGGGAACCGGCACGGGCTGCATTCATGCCTTATCAGGCAAAGAAGGGAGATAGCCAGATGTTGCTCAACGGTGAATGGAAGTTCAGATGGACGAAGACGCCGGAGGAACGAATCGTGGATTTCTATCGTACTGACTATAGCTGCAAGGGCTGGAAATCGCTCGCGGTACCAGCCAACTGGGAGGTGAATGGATATGGTGCACCTATCTATATATCAGCAGGTTATCCCTTTAAAATCAATCCTCCTTATGTGATGACTACACCCAAGAAGGACTGGACCACCTACGAGGAACGCAATCCTACCGGACAATATAAACGTACCTTCCAGCTGAAGGCAAACTCGCTGCTGTTCCGCCAGGACCGTCAAACCTTCCTGCGTTTCGAGGGCGTGATGAGCGCATTCTATGTATGGGTGAACGGCGAGAAGGTGGGTTATTCGCAGGGTTCGATGGAGCCGAGCGAATTTAATGTGACTCCTTATCTGAAGGCTGGCAAGAACGAGATAGCCGTGGAGGTTTACAAGTATAGCGACGGCAGTTATCTGGAAGATCAGGACTTCTGGCGCTTCGGTGGCATCCACCGTGATGTGTGGCTCTATTCCACACCGAATGTCCGCATCCGTGATTTCGCCGTTCGCACCCTGCCGCAGCTCTCTTCCGCTACATCCTCTCCTTGTGATTTCACCCTGCAGATCAATCCGCAACTGGTGGTGGCAGCAGGCGAGAAGGGAGAAGGTTACCGGCTGATGGCGTGGCTGGAGGATGCTGAAGGTAAAGGCGTGATGCTGAAACTGCCGGGAACTGACAGACTGGAGGCTTCTCTGCAGGCTTCTGCCGACGAGATTCTCGACCTGAATCATAAGGCAGCCCTGATGAACGAATGGTATCCGCAGCGAGGTGGAAGAAAATTCGAACGTATGGAGGGAGTAGTGGAAAAACCGCATGCCTGGACTGCTGAGACACCTTATTTATATACCCTGAAACTGGCACTTCTCGACAAGCAGGGAAGTGTGGTGGAACAGGTGCAGCAGCGCATCGGATTCAGATGGGTTTCGGTAGAAAACGGACAGTTGATGGTGAACGGAAAACCTATCAAACTGCGTGGCGTGAACCGGCATGAGCATGATCCGAAGTTGGCACGAGTGATGACCGAGGAGATGATGCAGCGCGATATCCTACTGATGAAGCAGGCGAACGTGAATGCCGTCAGAACCAGTCATTATCCGAATGTTTCACGCTGGTATGAGCTGTGCGACAGCGCCGGCATCTATGTGATGGACGAGGCAGATTGCGAGACCCACGGACTCCGTGGTACGCTCACCTCTACTCCCGACTGGAATGCCGCCTTTCTGGACAGAGCCGTGAGAATGGCAGAGAGAGACAAGAACCACCCGAGCATCATCTTCTGGAGCCTGGGTAACGAGAGCGGTTTCGGTGCCAATCATGCAGCCATGGCAGGCTGGCTTCATACCTTCGACCCAACGAGACTGGTACATTATGAAGGTGCTCAGACGCCTTATCAGCCAGCGAAGGGCTTGAGCGAGCAGGACTTTGATGAGACTGACCCGGACTGTGTGGATGTCTTGAGCCGTTTCTATCCCCGTGTAAAGGCTGAGTATCTGAATCCGGGCGTTCCCGAAGGTTCTGACAAGGAGAGAGCGGAGAATGCCCGATGGGAACATCTGCTGGATATTGCGATGAGAAAGAACGATAATCGTCCTGTGCTTACCAGTGAATATGCCCATTGTATGGGTAATGCGCTGGGTAATTTCAAGGAATATTGGGAGGAGATATACAGTCATCCCCGCATGGCTGGCGGCTTTATCTGGGACTGGGTTGACCAGGGTATCTATGCTCCGGGAACCAACCACGTGCTCTATGGCGGTGATTTCGGTGATAAGCCTAATCTTAAAGCCTTCTGTCTGAACGGCGTGGTCTTCTCCGACCGCTCGGTATCGGCTAAGTATCAGGAGGTAAAGCATGTTTATGCACCGGTGTGGATAACTCAGAAAGGGGATGAGGTCTGGGTGAAGAATCATCATTCTCATCTCTCGCTGGAGGGCTTCAGTTGCCAGTATCAGGTGACGAAAAATGGGGTTGTCGGTCAGGAGAGTGTGCTGAAAATGCCTTCAGTACAGCCGGGTGATAGTGCAAAGTTATGCAGCTTGCATGATTTCAAAGCGTATAAAAATACGGATTCCCGATTGAATATCTCAGTTATTTCCCAGCAGGGAGTAGAGGTAGGAAGGGAACAGATAGCCCTCAGCGATAACTTGTATGAAGCTGGCTGGAAACTGGCTGCGGATGCCATGAAGCGATACAAGTCTTCCCGCCGTTTGGCAACTCTGTCAACTGCCGAGTTGCTGGCACGCAATATTTCCGTGATTCCTCAGTTCTTCCGTGCGCCAACCGACAACGACAAGAGTTTCGGCAACTGGATAGCGAAGGATTGGAAGAAGACTCATCTCGACAGCACGCTCTCTGCTATCCCGCTGAAGGATGGGGAGTATGTATATCATTATGGTGAGGATGGGGCATCAGATAAGGCTGGTTCTTCGGCATCGGCTAAGTCTGGCGGTAATATCCGTCTCCGTTTAGAGGTAGCTCCTCAGCAGGACGGCTTCGTCGATGTGAAGGCTACCTATAGTTTTGAGGGCAATCTGCCTGAACTTCCTCGACTGGGCCTGATGATGAAGCTGCCAAGAGTGGCTTACGATCAGGTGAAATGGTATGGCAGGGGACCTTGGGAGAATTATCCTGACCGCAAGCAGTCTTGTCCGATAGGATGGTACGAGAGTAGCGTGGAGGATCAGTTTACCCACTATCCCCGTCCGCAGGACAACGGCAACCATGAGGACTGTTCATACATCGAACTGACCAACAAGAATGGTAAGAATGCCCTGCAGGTTATCGCAGTCGGCGATACGCCTTTGAGTTTCTCAGCCTTGCCATACAGCGTGGCAGACCTCTATGCCGCCCGGCACGATTTCGAACTGAAGCAGTCTGGTAATCCTAACCTGCGCTACACCTATCTCAGTCTCGATTGTGCCGTTCTGGGCTTGGGTAACAGCAGTTGCGGACCTGGTGTATTGAAGAAATATGCCATCGACAAAACTCGCAGTTATACCCTGCATTTCAAGATGAGAATACTATGAGGCATCAGGTATTTGGGGATGCCGTTTTGAGGTAAATTAATAACTTGTCGGAAAAGGTGCGTAAAAGTTCTTTTCCGACAAGTTTAGTTTTATCATCTGCGAAAGTTGATGTTTTTTGATATATTTTCGCAGCTTATCTCGAATTATTTGTTTTGCATTATGCAATTTGCATAATTTAATTTGCATAATTCGAGAAATCTTATTATCTTTGCCGCCATAACCAATGATTTAGTTAGGTAAAGAGTATGGAGAATCCTTTTATTATCACAGGCAAGATTAAGCCAGAGTACTTCTGCGACAGAGACGTAGAGGCAGAGAAAATCATCCGAAAGGTAACTTCGGGTGAAAATATTGTGTTGATGGCTGCACGGCGTGTGGGCAAAAGTAAGCTTATCGACTTTTGTCTCGACTCGCCGATGGTCAAGAATGATTTTATCGCCATTTCCATCGACATACTCCGTACTTCGAGCATCCAGGAGTTTGCCTTCGAACTAGGTAAGGCTGTTTTCGAACAGGCGGCTCATCGCAGTCAGAAGATGCTTAAGATGGTGGTCAGCACATTGAAATCTATCAATGGGTGTTTCGGCTATGACCCCATCTCGAACACGCCGACCTTTAACCTTTCGCTAGGTGATATCTCCAATCCGCTCTATACCCTGGATGAGATATTTGCCTGTTTGGAGCATGCCGACAAGAAATGTATCGTGGCGATAGACGAGTTCCAGCAGATTGGCTATTATCCAGAGAAGAACATGGAAGCAATCTTACGCACTTATGTGCAGAAGTGCAGCAATGCCAACTTCATATTCTCTGGTAGCGAGCGCCATCTCATTACGAAGATGTTCTCCGAAAAGGCGCATCCATTCTACAATAGTGCCGACATGATGAACTTGGAGGTGATACCATACGATAAGTATTTGGAATTTGCGAAAAGTTTGTTTGCCAGGTTTGGGAAGGACGTGGAGGAAGAGGCTGTGCGTGATGTCTATGATACGTTCGGAGGAAATACGTATTATATGCAGAAGGTGTTTCATGAAGCTTTCAACCAGACGGATGTAAAGGGCAAGGCTGACAAGGCGATGGCGGAAGCCATCATCCACATGATGATATTGGACAACGACCGTAAGTTTAGTGAAATCTTGTCGCGTCTCACGCTCCCTCAGAAGGAATTGCTCTATGCGATAGCCAAGGATGGCATTGCCAAGCAGATTACTTCCACTGTTTTTGTAAAACGGCATAATCTACGCTCTGCCAGCAGCGTTCAGTCTGCCATCAAGAAATTGCTGGAGTATCATCTGGTATCTACTTCGTTGGGTACGTACTATATTGATGACCAACTGATGAAGCTGTGGCTGAATTAGCTCTATAATCTGCGAAAGTTGATGATTTTTGATATATTTTCGCAGCTTATAGGCGTATTTCCGATTTGCTAAATAGTTACAAAATCTGTGTTTATGAGTCTTTATTGATGAATAACAAAATGAATATAAACAAATACGGAATAAACAATATGTATCTAAAACAAACGTTTTTAATAATAGCTTTGGGGGCGATGGCGATGACTGCTGCCGCACAGGCTAGTATTGATACACAGCGCCAGTACCTCTCGGGACATGGATGTGATGATATGGTGAACTGGGACTTCTACTGCACAGGTGGTAGAAATGCCGGCAAGTGGACCAAGATTGGTGTGCCTTCCTGCTGGGAACTGCAGGGATTCGGTACCTATCAGTATGGCATGCGATTCTACGGAAAGGCTACTCCGGAAGGTATTGCTGACGAAAAAGGAAAATATAAATATGAGTTTACGCTGCCACAGGAGTGGGAGGGCAAACAGATAGAACTCGTCTTCGAAGCCGTGATGACTGATGCCAAGGTGACCATCAACGGCAGAAAGGCGGGAAACGGCTTGCATCAGGGCGGTTTCTATCGCTTTACTTATGATGTGAGCGACCGCATCTTCTTCGGAAAACATAAGAACAGACTCGAAGTGGAGGTGAGCAAGGAAAGCAGCAACAGTCAGGTGAACATGGCGGAGCGCCGTGCTGACTACTGGAACTTCGGTGGCATCTTCCGTCCTGTATTTATCGTGGCAAAACCTGCTCAGAACATCAACCGTGTGGCGATTGATGCCAAGGGTGATGGTCATTTTATGGCAGATTGCTACCTGAACCGTGCTATCAAGGGTGCGAAGGTGAAGACTGAGATTCTGGATGAGAAAGGAAAGGTGGTGGCATCGAACGTGGCTGATGCCAGAAACAGCGATGAGGCGCATGTCGACTTCCAGGCAAAAGCACCTAAGCAGTGGACTGCCGAGACTCCGCATCTCTATACTGCCGTCTTCACACTCCAGGATGCAGCAGGCAAGACGCTCCACAGAGAACGTCAGAAGTTCGGCTTCCGCACCATCGAATACCGTGCCAGCGATGGCGTTTATATCAATGGTCAGAAAGTTATCTTCAAAGGCGTGAACCGTCACAGCTTCCGTCCGGAGACCGGTAGAACGCTGAGCAAGGCGAAGAATATAGAGGATGTGAAACTCATCAAGAGCATGAACATGAATGCCGTGAGATTGAGTCATTATCCTGCCGATCCGGAGTTCTTGGAGGCTTGCGATTCGCTCGGTCTCTATGTCGAATGTGAGTTGAGCGGATGGCACTGGGCACATCCTACCATCGTGGGCAAGCAGCTGGTGAAGGAGATGATTACCCGTGATGAGAATCATCCTAGCATCATCTTTTGGAGCAACGGTAACGAGGGTGGTTTCAACTACGGACTTGAGCCAGACTTCGCTTTCTGGGATAAGCAGAAACGCGTGGTACTCTATCCTTGGGCTAACCGCAACGGCTTTGAAACCAAGCATTACCGCTCTTATGGCGAGACCCAGGAGTATATGCGACAGAAGGAAATCTTCATGCCTACCGAGTTCCTGCATGGTCTGTATGACGGCGGACATGGAGCAGGACTGAAGGATTACTGGGACATGATGATGGCGAATCCTCGCTGTGCCGGCGGATTCCTCTGGGATCTGATGGACCAGGGTGTGGTGCGTACCGACAAGAATAATTATGTAGACTGTATGGGTAACTTTGGAGCCGATGGTATCGTGGGTCCTCATGCCGAGAAGGAAGGCTCTTACTATACGATTAAAGAGGTATGGTGCCCGGTACAGTTGACTTGGAATGATGTGGAGAAAGGTGAACTCACCTTATCTAATCAGTATAACTTCGTGAATCTGAAGGATTGCCGCTTCTCTTATCGTCTGTTGCAGATGCCAGCGATGGGCAGCACTCAGGTCAAGGTATTGAAGCAGGGCAATCTCTCTTCTCCGGATGTAGCTCCGGGCAAGGAAGCCCAGGTGAAGATACCGATGATGGCGAATGCTGATGCGGTAGAAATCAAGGCTGTGAACCATGAAGGTGAGGAAATCATGACATGGAGCAGGGGAGTGAAGAGTGAAGAACGAAGCGTGAAAAATTCAAGTGCTCCAAGTACTTCAAGTGCTTCATCTGCTGCTTATGCTGACCAGGCTGATGCTGTAGAAGTGAAGGCGGGTGGCAGAACTTATCGCTTTGCCAAGAAAGATGGCAGACTGATGGGTGTTGAGGTTGGCTGCAAGGCAATCTCGCTGAGCAACGGACCTCGGTTCATGGCTGCCAGAAGAAGCGACCGCAGTCTGGACCAGTTCTATAATCACGACGATAAAGAGGCTGAGAAGAAAAAGACACTCTATACCGAGTTTGTTGACCAGGGCGCTTTTGCCGGTTTCGAATGGAAGGAAGCGGAGGCAAAGCTGGTGGCTACATATCAGCATGGCTCACTCGATGAGGTAGACTGGCAGTTCCTTTCTGACGGTTCGGTGGCTGTAACCTGTCATTACAATTTCGGTGGCGTAGTAGATATGATGGGCATGGCTTTCGACTATCCGGAAAGCAAGGTTCGCAGCAAGGCTTGGGTGGGCAATGGTCCTTACCGGGTTTGGCAGAACCGCGAACAGGGTCCGCAATACGGCTATTGGCAGAACGACTATAATGACCCGATTCCAGCCGAAAGCTGGGATTATCCAGAGTTTAAAGGCTACTTTGCCAACGTGAAGTGGATGCAGTTCAAGACTGATGAAGGAAAGATCGGCTTCTCTGGTCTGACTGCCGATGAGCACATGGGCGTTTATACCCCTCGTGATGGTAGAGATGGTCTGCTCTATACCTTGCCACAAACCGGTCTGGCAGTCTTCAAGGTGATACCTTCAGTAAGAAACAAGGTAAATACCACCGACCTCAACGGACCTTCAGCCCTGCCAAAATGGCTGAACGGTAAGGGTAAAACTGTGTTTACTTTGAACTTTGAGCTTTGAACTGTTAACTTTTAACTGTTATGAATAAGAAAAAACGATATACGGTGATGGCATTGTCGGCGCTTCTGGTAGCGTCGACAATGGCTCATAATGACGAGGCTAAGCCCTGGACCTTCTGGTACTGGATGTATGGCGCCGTTTCCAAGGCTGGTATTCATGCCGATCTGGTCGGTATGAAGAATGTTGGTTTGGGCGGTACCTATCTGATGCCAATCCGTGGTGTCAGCGAACGTCCGGAGTATCAGGGCGAGGCGGCACAGTTGTCACCTAAGTTCTGGGAGATGGTGGATTACTCTTTCCAGCAAGCCGACTCCCTGGGCCTTGACATGGGCATTCATATCTGCGACGGTTTCGCCCTGGCAGGCAATCCGTCTATCCTTCCTGCCGAATCGATGCAGAAGGTGGTATGGACCGATACCATTGTGGGGGGCGGTAAGAAGATAGAAGGCATGCAGATGTGGCAACCCGAAAGTTATAAGGACGGGAAGTTGCAGCCTGCTGGAAGCGAGGGTGGATATTATCAGGATATCGCGGCTTTTGCCATCCGATGCAAGGAGAAACCCCAACTCTTCAAACCGGAGAAGATAGAATATACCGAGGCTGTTTCTACCGCCAAGGGCTATTATCTGGCAGCGAAACCTGCCTCTATCATCTATTCGTTTCATAAACCCGTCACGGTGCGCAGCATGCGTGTGGTGCCTAACGGCAACAACATCCAGTCGCAGCGCCTCCTGGTACAGGCTTCTGATGACGGCATCAACTTCAGAGATATCAAGCAGTTGGTGCCTCCCCGTCAGGGTTGGCAGAACACGATGTGTGATTATACCTTCAGTTTGCCGACTACCACCGCCCGCTATTTCCGATTCTCATGGACGCCGGAAGGTACAGAGCCGGGAGCAGAAGACCTGGATGCAGCTAAATGGAAACCGCTGCTGAAACTGGAGAATATCATCTTGAGCAATCAGCCGATGATTAACCAGTATGAGGGAAAAACGGGTGCCGTATGGCGTATCGAAACCGATGCGGCAGCTAAGAGCGAGACCGTGGCGATGGCAGATGTACTGCCTTTGAAACTGGAAAATGGAATGGTGATGGGTGTCATGGTGAACGGCAACCTGATGAATAAGTTGCCTAAGGGCACCTGGCGCCTGTTGCGAATGGGACATACCTCAACAGGACAGACCAATGCAACAGCCGGAACCGGTAAGGGACTCGAAGTGGATAAGTTCTCACCGGCAGCCGTCAGGAAACTTTTCAATTCCTGGTATGCATTGTTCCTGAACCGTCCGCACAGCGATGTGGTGAAGTATCTGCACATCGACTCCTGGGAGTGTGGCAGTCAGAACTGGGGCTATCAGTTTGCCGAGGAGTTCAAGGCACGCCGCGGTTACGACCTCATCCCATACCTCCCGATTATGGCAGGTGTTCCGATGGAGTCGGCTTCCAGATACGAACAGGTACTGAAGGATATCCGTCTCACCATCAATGACCTGGTAAACGAGAAGTTCTTCAAGACCTTTACCGATCTGGCTCATGAACAGGATATAGAAGTATCTCACGAGAGTATTGCACCAACCTTCCCTGCCGATGGTCTGCAGCATTATCAGTATGCCGACAATCCAATGGGAGAATACTGGCTCAATTCGCCTACTCACGATAAACCCAACGACATGCTCGATGCCGTGAGCGGTGCACATATTTATAATAAGAACATCGTTCAGGCAGAGGGATTCACTGAGGTTCGTGGTGTATGGAATGAGACACCAGCCATGCTCAAGCCGATGCTTGACCGCAATCTGGCGCTTGGCATGAACAAACTCTTCTTCCATGTAACTGCCCATAATCCTTGGATGGACCGCAAGCCTGGTATGACGCTTGATGGCATCGGTCTCTTCTTCCAGCGCGACAATACCTGGTATCCTGAGGCACGCGGTTTTGTGGATTACATCACCCTGTGTCAGAATTATCTGCAGCAGGGCAGACCGGTGGTAGACATCGCCGTGTTTACAGGCGAAGAGATTCCGAGCCGTTCGCTTACTCCGGATAAACTCGTTCCGATGCTTCCGGGTGTGTTTGGCGCAGAACGGGTGGCTAGTGAACAGAAACGTATGGCTAATGTGGGCATTCCGATGGAAGAATCGCCTGTGGGAGTAACTCATTCGGCGAATATTCTCGATCTGAAAGACTGGTGCAATGCCCTGCATGGCTACAAATATGATTCGATGAACAAGGATGCCTTGCTGAAATGGAATTTCGAATACAGTCCGAAGGGCAAGTTGCCAGGAAACCAGGACTACCGCATCCTGGTGGTTCCGCAGCCGGCAAATACCCTGTCTGCCGAGGTAAAGGCGAAGATAGAGGAGTTGCGCGAGGAAGGCATCATTATCATCGACAAGCCTTATCAGGCAAAGGACTTCTCTCAGTATGGCATCGAACCGGATGTCGTTCTGCCCGAGAATATGGATTATGCTCACCGCTGTGTGTTGGAGGCAACAGGCAGAAAGGACATCTATTTCCTGACTAACCAGGAGGATAAGGAACGCCAGATTACGGCAACCTTCCGTACCAGAACTTCCAAAATCCGCCAGATTGTGAAATTGAGTCTGCCTGCTTATGGTTCCGCTTTCGTTATCCTCTCGAACAAGGAAGACATGCAGGTTATCAGTCAGACAGGTCATAAACTGGTTGAAGAAGAAGGTGCAGGTTTTACAGAAAACTATCCTTCTGTGCTGGCTGTAGCCGATAAGTGGAAGGCTCATTTCGATGATATCCGCAAAGATACCACCGTTACGCTTCCTTTCGACTGGTCGAAGTCGGCAGATGAGAAGATGAAGTACTACAGCGGTCACGTAACCTTTACCTCTTCTTTTGAATGGAGCGATTCTGTTCCGGTTTCAGCAGAAGAGAAAATGGAAGTTCTAGCCGAGAAAACGAAGACGGCTCCTTCTAATGACGGATTCATCAAAATCCAGTTGGGCAAGATTGGTGATGTGGCACGTGTGCTGGTCAACGGCAAGCAGTATGGTTATGCCTGGACAGCTCCTTACGAGGTGTATGTTCCGAAGCGCGACCTGAAGAATGGCAGCAACGAAATACAGATTGTTGTAGCCAATACCTGGCACAATGCGCTGCAGGGTGCTGGCGAGGGAAAGGCTCCGTTTAAGGGAATCTGGACCAATGCCAAATATCGCACCAAGAGCAAGGCGCTTCTGCCTGCCGGATTACTCTCCACGATTAACATCGTGTATTAGTTTATAGTTGATAGTTAATAGTTGATAGTTAATAGTTCATAGCAAGACTGCTCATTTAACATTTAACACTTAACATTTAACATTGAATAAATTGAATAAAATGAAGAAACTGTTATGTTCAGCTCTGCTGCTTGCCATGACTCTGGCAGCGCAGGCAGAAGTGAAACTGCCAAAGATCTTTGGCGACAATATGGTATTACAACAGCAGACGGAATGCAACCTCTGGGGTACTGCTGATGCCAACAAGGTGGTAAAAGTGCGTGCTTCCTGGAACGGCAAGACCTATAAGACTCAAGCCGATGCCCAGGGAAAATGGGCGATGAAGATAGAAACGCCTCAGGCTGGCGGCCCTTATGAACTGAGTCTGAGCGATGGAAAGGAACTGAAATTTCACAATATCCTGATTGGTGAGGTCTGGATCTGTTCGGGTCAGAGTAACATGGAGATGCCGATGAAGGGATTCAAGGCACAGCCTGTTGCGGGCACTCCTGAAGAACTGATGCTGTGTAAAGACCAGCAGTTGCGCCTTTTTACGGTTCAGCGCAATGCCCAGTTGCATCCTGTTGATACGGTGGCTGGCGACTGGAAGGAAGCTGATGCTGCAAGCGTTCGTGAGTTTAGTGCTGCTGCTTATTATTATGGTAAGACGTTGTGCCAATCGCTGGGTGTACCAGTAGGTCTGATTGTTACTTCCTGGGGCGGTAGTGCCTGTGAGGCATGGATCAACGGCAATCTCATCAAGAGCGATTGGCTCAAGGCATTCCCTAAACTTCATACACCTTGGAATGAGGCTGATGTGAAGAAATATCAGCAGCGCTGTCCTTCGGCTCTCTATAATGGTATGCTCCATCCGCTCATCGGTTACACCATGAAGGGTGTTATCTGGTATCAGGGTGAGGATAACTGCAATCGCTATGCTACTTATGCCGACCAGATGCAGACCCTGGTAAACAGTTGGCGCAAGGAATGGAAGCAGGGGATTTTTCCGTTCTATTATTGTCAGATTGCACCCTACGATTATAGTCTGATAAAATGGAAAAACAACAGTGCCCTGCTTCGTGAAAAGCAGATGGAGGCAGAGAAGCGCATCAGCAACTGCCGTATGGCTGTATTGCTTGATGCCGGTCTGGAGTATGGCATCCATCCACGTAAGAAGAAGGAGGTGGGCGAGCGTCTGGCTCTGCTTTCTCTTGCCAATACTTATGGTCAGAAGGGATTGCCTGATTTCGCTGTCTACAAGAGTGTTGAGTTCAAGGGCGATACCGCTGTAGTCAGCTTCGACCGCAGCAAGGAGTGGGTTTACTTCAACAATGGTCCTAAGAGCGACAACTTCGAGATTGCCGGCGAAGACCAGGTATTCCACAAGGCACAGGCTTGGATTTCACGCAACAAGGTTTATGTAAAGAGTGAGGACGTGAAGAAACCTGTGGCTGTGCGCTATGCGTTCAAAAACTGGGTTGTGGGCGACCTTTTCCACGATGGTCTGCCTGTCAGCTCTTTCCGTACCGACGATTGGGAAGTGAAGTAATAGTTTATAGTTAATAGTTTATAGTTAATAGTTTATAGATGAGATATTACATATTGATGGCTATGATGCTTTTGCTGGGCGCAGGCTCGGCAAAGGCATCGGCTTACGATGATACATCGGTGGCGGGTTTGTTTCCTGTCAGCAACCAGGGACGCGAGGTGTGGAATTTCAATCCCAACTGGCGGTTCCATCTGGGTGATGTGCTGGGCGCAGAACGTGCCGACTATGATGATACAAGCTGGGGGGTAGTTTCTACCCCTCATAGTGTGAAACTGGAACCTGCTGAGGCTTCGGGTTGCCGCAACTATCAGGGTATAGCCTGGTATCGCAAAACCTTTATCGTGCCGGGCAATCGCTCTGAAATCTATTTCGAGGCAATAATGGGCAAGCAGAAGATTTATGTGAACGGCAAACTGGCTAAGGAGCACTTCGGCGGTTACCTGCCTGTTATCGTCAACCTGAAAGAGCAGGGACTGAAGAAGGGCGATAAGTGTGTGGTGGCTGTGATGGCTGACAACTCTAATGACAAGAGTTATCCTCCTGGCAAACCGCAGTATACACTCGACTTTGCTTATCATGGTGGTATCTATCGCGATGTATGGCTTATCAATAAGAAGGAGATTTCTATCACCAACGTGATTGAAGCCGACCGCCGTGATGCCGGCATCTTCGTTCATTTCTCGGATATTTCAGAGAAGCAGGCGAAGGTGTTTGTTGATGTCGACTTGCAGAATGTGGGCGGAAAGGCACGCAAGGTGAAGGTGGAGCAGAGTCTGCTGGATGCTTCGGGCAAGGTGCTCAAGACCATTTCGCAGAATGTGCTCCTGGCAGCTGGCGATGCACATCAGACCGTCAGACAGATGTTCTCTGTCAGGAATCCGCATCTCTGGTCGCCGGAGACACCTTATTTATATAGTGTGGTTACCCGCATCAAGGATGGTAAGCAGGTATTGGACGGCGGAAAGACCAAGTTAGGTATCCGCAGCTTCGAGTTCCGTGGCAAGGAAGGTTTCTGGCTCAACGGCAAGAAATACCGTCAGTTTATCGGTGCCAACCGTCATCAGGATTTTGCTTATGTGGGCAATGCACTTCCCAACAGTCAGCAATGGAGAGATGTGCTCCGTCTGAAGAATGCCGGTTTCAACATCATCCGTACTGCCCACTATCCTCAGGACCCGTCGTTCATGGATGCCTGCGATGAACTCGGAATCTTCATCATCGTGGCTACACCGGGCTGGCAGTATTGGAACAAGGACCCTCAATTTGCCGAGCGTGTGTTCCAGAATACCCGTGAAATCATCCGTCGTGACCGCAACCATCCTTCGGTTCTGATGTGGGAGCCTATCCTGAATGAGACCCGCTATCCTAAGGATTTCGCCCTGAAGTCGCTGCAGTTGACCAAGGATGAGTATCCTTATCCATACCGTCCTGTGGCTGTTGCCGACTGGAATTCGGCAGGTGTCAAGGAAAATTATGATGTGGTTTACGGATGGCCGGATATGGATATGAGCGGCATCAGCCAGTGTGTCTTTACCCGAGAGTTTGGTGAGTATGTGGATGACTGGTATGCGCATAACAACCTGAACCGTGCCAGCCGCAGCTGGGGTGAGAAACCGATGCTGACCCAGGCTTATTCTCTGGCAAAGACAACAGAGGAGATGCACACACCGGGACAGTTTATCGGTGGTTGCCAATGGCATCCTTTCGATCATCAGCGCGGCTATCATCCAGATCCTTACTGGGGCGGTATCTATGATGCATTCCGACAGAAGAAGACTGCTTATTATATGTTTGAGTCACAGCGCAGCGACCAGCCATTTGTGCATATCGCTCACGAGATGACCCAGTTCAGCGATGCCGATGTGACGGTATTCTCTAATTGTGACAGCGTTCGTCTTACCACCTATCAGGGTGCTCATACCTATACTTTGCCAGTTCTTCATCCTACGGCAGCCGCCTTTAATGCCCCTGTGGTATTCAAGAATGCCTGGGATTTTTGGGAGGCTCGCGAATACAGTTATAAGAAGAAATCTCCTCAGATGGTAGTGATGGTAGCAGAGGGATACAAGGATGGCAAGGTGGTTTGTACCGACCAGCGCATGCCTTCCCGCCGCAGCACCAAACTCCGTCTTTATGTTGATGAGATGGGCAAACCGCTGGTGGCTGATGGCAGCGACTTTGTGGTTGTGGTAGCCGAAGTGACCGATGATAACGGTCATGTTCGCCGTCTGGCTAAAGAGAATATCCGCTTTACCCTGGAGGGTGAGGGCGAAATCATTGGTGATGCCAGCATCAATGCCAATCCGAGAGCTGTAGAATGGGGTAGTGCTCCTATCCTGGTGCGCAGCACGATGAAGCCAGGCAAGATTAAGATTCATGCCGAGGTTCAGTTCCCGGGTACTCATGCTCCTACTCCTGCCGACCTGGAGATAGAGAGCGTAGCTTATCAGGGAACCATGATGATGGGTACAAAGACTGCCAAGTCTGCCACTTCATCATCTGTTCAGAATGCTTCTTCTGCCACTTCTTCTTCTTCTCATGAGTTTACACCCGAGCAGAAGGCAAAGATGCTGAAAGAGGTAGAAGACCAGCAGGCTGATTTCGGTATCAATAATTAATAATGCGTAACCGGAGAGTTCTATGTAGAAGATTCCCTTTACGTAATCGTTATCGTCTTGAAATCTTCAAAAAACAGAAAGATTATTGGAGATTTCAAGACTTTTTTGTACTTTTGCATACGTGAAACGATATTTTACCATACTTCTCTGTTCGCTTTATGCCTTGTTGGGTATGGCACAGAACAATATGCAGGTAGCTCATTATTCTACGAAGGAAGGGTTACCTCACGACATCGTATACTGTTCTCTGAAGTCGGAAGACAGTTTCCTGTGGTTTGGAACCTGGTTCGGCTTATCCCGTTTCGACGGTTCCCGTTTTGCCAATTATTCTGATGCTTACATCTCTTCTTCCGACCAGCCACCCCGTAAGGTAGAATGGTTGGCAGAAGATGCTCTGGGCAATCTCTGGATCAAGACGCTCGACTGGAAACTCAGCGTCTTCTTCAAGCAGACCGAACGTTTCGAAGATGTCTATGAAGAACTGAAACCTTATGCCCGTAATCTGCAGGTCATCAAGATTCAGGCAGATGGTACCGGTAAGATTCTCCTGCTCACCAAAGATAAGAACCTGCTTCTTGCAGAAACATTAAAGGATGGAAGCATCCGTATCCAGACGCTGGTAGATGCCCGGAAGTATATCAATACGTTCAATTATCAGTTGCGCCAGGATGTGGTACAGCTGAAGGCTTCGCGTGCCAACTATGTAGGAAAGGATTATCAGATTTATTCCGTTCCTGTTACTGCGAAAAACAGGAAGTGGACGCTCGGCATGTGGCAGCAGTATTTCGCCCGTAAATCAAAGGAACATTTTGTTTATCATACCCCGAACGGATGTGTGTGGCAGTTGGATGAGTCGCATACCGCCCTGGTGTGCCGTAATCCGAAGACCGGATGGGAGCGCCGTTATCCGGTTTCGGGCGTAGGTAAGGTGGTGGAGCCTAAGTTCATCGCCACCTCTCATCATGGTTACTTCTATCTTTCCGGTGCTGGCGAAATTATCTATATTGATCCGCAGACGATGGAAGGCGTTAACCTGGCTTTCCTTCCTAAGTTCCAAGACCATAAGCCAGATAGCCACTTCTTGAACATGAACCTGGACAAGGATGGGCTGTTGTGGCTCACTTCTGCTGATAATGGCATTTACCGTGTCAGTTTCACCCCCAACCAGTTCCGTGTCATCCCTTTGCCGGATGGTGATAAGAGTGGAGTGAAAGCCATCTGCCAGTTGAAGAATGGTGATGTGCTGGTGGGTGCCCGCAGCAAGAATGTTTATCTGTTGGATATGCAGGGCAGGGTGAAGCAGGTGTTCGATTATGCCCATCATCAAATCGGCAGCATTTATCATGCCATGTGTGATGACAGGCAGAATCTCTGGCTCTCTACCAAGGGAGACGGATTGGTAAAACTGACTCCCGATGCCTCCAGACCAATAGGGTATCGCATCGATCATTACCGTCATGATGCCCGGGATCCTTATTCCATCAGCGGCAACAATGTCTATATGACCTGTCAGGATTCCTACCATCGCATCTGGGTGGCTACGCTGGATGGAGGTCTCAATCTGCTGCAGGAACAGGGCGGAAAGATGCGCTTCTATAATAAATATCATGGTATGAAAAACTATCCCGGTTACGGACTCTACATGGATGCCCGCAACCTGGTAGAGGACAGTCATCAGAGAATGTGGGTAGGAACGATGGACGGACTGATGTCTTTCAAGACAGATTTCAAATCGGTAGGCGACTTGCGCTTCGAGACTTATCGCAATACCGATATCAATACCCGTGCCAATAGTGACATCTACGGACTTTACAAAGATAACAACAGGCAGGTTTGGATGTGTACCTTTGGTGGAGGTCTGAGTCGTCTGGATGGTTTTGATGAAGTGACGCATCTGCCTATCCTTACTTCTTTGGGAGCAAAGGAAGGTTTGCATAATGATGTCATCATTTCGATTTTAGAGGATAAGATGGGACGCCTTTGGCTGGTAAATGCCGATGGCTTGTCGTGCTATGATTATCAATCAGACCGCATCCAGCATTTCGACAATTCCGACGGTTTCCCTGATGTCCAGCTTGAGGAATCTTCTGCGGCTTTGATCCAGAATGGGGAGATATGGCTGGGGTGCAAGGAAGGAATCCTTGCTTATCAGCCGGAACGTATCCATACCACCCGTCTGCAATATCCTATATATATAATAGGTGGAGAGGTGAACAACCGCGATATCCGCAGTTACAATCAGCCAGCCATCTTGGAGAAATCGATGGTTTATACCGATCGTCTCACCCTGCGTCATTCCCAGTCGATGTTCACTCTGGAGTTTGCTGCCCTGAATTTCTGCAATCCGGAGCGCATCAGCTACCGTTACCAGCTGAAGGGTTACGACCATGACTGGCATTATGCCGGCAAGAACCGTCTGGCTTCCTATACCGATGTGCCGTCGGGAACCTATCAGTTTATCGTAGAGGTAATGGATGCCACCAATCCTGATTCTCACAGCACGAGAGAGTTGACCATCACCATTCTTCCACCCTGGTGGGCTACGTGGTGGGCTTATCTCATCTACATCATTCTGATATCCGTAGCCAGCTACTATGCTTTCCGCTATGCGAAGTATCAGATTCGGCTGAAGAACAATATCTACATCCAGAACCAGCTGGCAGAGTATAAGCGCAAGTTTAATGCCGAACAGCAGGATAAGCAGTTTGCTGACAAGGTGCGCCGGTTTATGGAAGCCAACCTGACCAATGCCGATTTCGAGATAGATATGCTGGCACAGGAATTGGGCATGAGCCGTTCAGCCTTCTTCAAGAAGACGAAGGCTGTGATGGGCTGTTCGCCAAGCGATATGGTGAAGGATTTCAGACTGAGTCATGCCGTAGAATTGCTGAAGCATTCCGGTCAGAGTATCACAGATGTAGCCTACTGTTGCGGCTTCACCGATGTAGGCTATTTCGGCAAGTGCTTCCGTAAGAAATATGGCATGTCGCCAAGAGAGTATGTAGCGCAGCAGCAGGAGAGTGAAATAAAAAAATAAAGTTTTTTATAAAAAATCTCAAAAAAGGTGATTACAGCGTGAACCAATGTGCGTCTTTTAGGCAATTGAAACAAACAAATTAAATGTTGACTAATCATTTTTACCTAAAAGGCTAATGAAACAACTGTCTTATCATAGTAGGTTTATATTGGTTCTGTTATTTACGTTGTTGAACACTTTACCAATATGCTCACAGGCGGCAACTCCTAGGTACAGGATAGCTGCTTGCGACTGGATGATGCTGAAACGTCAGAAGCTGGGCGAGTTTAAACTGGCTCATGAATTAGGAGCAGATGGCGTTGAGGTTGACATGGGCGGATTGGGTAAACGCGTGTTATTTGATAATCAGCTTAGAGAACCACAACAGGCAGAAAAGTTTCAGGCTGCAGCCCGTCAGTATGGCGTAGCTGTTCCTTCTATGGCGATGAGTGGCTTCTTCGCTCAGAGTTTCCTGACTCGTGATAATTATCAAGACCTTTTGAAAGATTGTTTCCAGACGATGAAACTCTTTGGCAGCAAGGTGGCTTTCCTTCCACTCGGAGGTAGCGGAAAAGACTGGCAGCAGGAAGGCTGTGCAGCATACCAGCAGATGGTTTCTCGCCTTCGCACAGCCGGTGAGATGGCAAAGCAGGAGGGTATCACCATCGGTATCAGAACCGGAATGGGAGCTAAGTTTGATAAGAAACTGCTGAAGAAAGTAGGCAGCAGTCAGATTAAGGTCTACTACAATTTCCAGGATGCAGCCGATCATCATCGTGATATCTGCAAGGAACTCCGGAAGTTGGGCGCCCAGCGTATCGTCCAGATACATGTTTCCAATACAGATAGCGTAAATCTTCAGGAAGACCCGGAGATTAATCTTCCGAAAATCAGGAAGACGCTTGACAAGATGAAATGGAGCGGCTGGCTGGTGGTAGAGCGGAGCCGTGATGTAAAGAGGGTAAGAGACGTGAAATATAATTTCGGTAGAAACATCGCTTACTTAAAACAGGTATTTCAAGAGCGGTAACAGTTTCGGGGAATAACTGGCAAACTACTTTTTTATAATTAGGAAAGTGTAAATCGTGTTAGAAAAGAAATAAATAAAAATATAGTTAAACCTAAAAAAGACAATTATGAAGAAAAATCATTTCATTGCGCGGAAAGGACTCTTCTCTCTGGCACTTGCTGCCGTAGGAGCGATGTTCTTGGGTTCGTGTGCCGTTGATGGTTTTGATGACAAAGAGAAGTTTGACGACGGCGTGTCTGGAGTGAAACTTGAGTCACCTGAACTCTCGACAAAGACAGTTGCTGCTTCTGATGGTTCAGATAAGTTGCAAGTATCATGGAAGGTAGTCTATGGCGCTGGCGGTTACGAGTGTAAGGCTTATAATGTGGATGATCCAGACAATCCTGAGGAGGTGGCGAGTGATACCATTGATGGTACTTCTTTCCAATTCAAGATAGCTGAAGATACCAATTATAAGATTGAGGTACGTACCTTGGGAAACAAGGCAAAGAACAATACTGAGGCTGATAAGCCAACAGTTAAGTCTTACAGTACTTTGGTTCCAGCGACGACCATTCCTACAGGTTCTGACATCTCTGATTTTATTGCTGCCAACTTGCAGGAATCAGATAAGGAGCAGGCTTTCGAGTTGGAAGCAGGTGGTACTTATACCTGCAATAACTCAATTGATTTCAAGGGCAACAAGATGACCCTTCGTGGTAACAAACTGAGCCATGCTTTGGTTACTATGGGTGAAGGTGCTGCCATCTATACTTCAGCTCAGCTGAAGGTGAAGTTCATCAATTTCGACTGCTCTGCCACAACTCATAAGGGTGGTATCATCGAGATGTCTCCAGAGCCACCTGCATCTTGCTCTGCAGAGTCTCAGGGCGTTGGTGCTGGCAAGAATGGTGGTAAGCCTGCCGATGTATATATCCTGCAAGACCCAATTATCATTCAGGATTGTGCCTTCAAGAATGTCATCGACGGACTCTTCTCTGTAGGCCAGTGCTCTTGGGGTATTGCTGATGTACGTGTGATGAACAGCGTGGTTCAGATGCGTAATGACGGAAAGAAGAACTCTAATGGTGCTATCATCTGCGGCTTTTCTAATGGCTTCAAGGCTCCTAGTGGCGGTCAGTTCTGGTATGGTGGTATCAAGAGCATTACCATCAAGAACTCTACTATCTACAATATTGAAAGCAATAGTAAGAATCGTATGTTCCGTTTCAACAACAAGGATTTGGACCATGCCTTCCCTACAGCAGGTGGTTCTTGTACCATGATGGATAATACCTTTATCCGTGTATATGACAAGAAGGAGTTCGGTAACAATACTCCTAATCGTAAGGAATATGTGATTACTTATGATAACAATATCTTCTACGACTGCTTCCGTTTGCAGAAGTTCATTCAGGGCAACTGTAAATTGGAATATCACCAGAATCTGAATACTGTCTGGGGTGTCGGCAGTTCAGTAGATGGAACCGATAAGGGTAAGCTGGCTACTGAAGAGGATGCTGGATTTGCTGAGGCAGAGACCAAGAAGGAACTCGACTTCACCCAGCCTAACTTCGGGCTTAATTTCAAGGCTACCGGTGCGATTTCAAGTACAATCGGTGATCCACGTTGGAGAAAATAATTTAAACTATCTAATCTCGAAACAAGATGAAACGTAAATATATAAAGACATTGGCCTTTGGTATGGCACTTACCTGTGCTGTGCCTGCAATGGCTCAAAATAAAGTAGTGCAGGGTACTGTACTCGATGACCTCGGTGAACCTGTTATCGGTGCTACCGTAAAGGTTGCCGGTACCAAGACTGCTGTGATTACCGATATGGATGGTAACTATAAGTTGTCTGTTCCTAAGGGTGGCAAGGTTACCGTTTCTTATATTGGTTTTAGGGATGCTACTACCAATGGTGGTACTATCAAGCTGGTTGCTGACGACAAGACTCTTCAGGAGGTGGTAGTCGTAGGTTACGGTACCCAGAAGAAGGCTCACCTGACTGGTTCTGTAGCCAACATCCCAACAGATGAAATCCAGGACCTTGCTAATGGTGGCTTGGCTTCTTCTTTGGACGGTCTGGTTAATGGTTTGAGCGTAAGTGGTGGTGAGAGCCGTCCTGGTGCGAATGCCCGTATCATGATCCGTGATACCAACTCATTGGGCGAAGTTGGTTCTACAGCCCAGCAGCCTCTCTTCGTTATCGATGGTTATATCTATCCTAACGATGTAAAGGTAGGTAACACTTACCAGAACCTCGGTGCTGAGGCTTTCAACAACCTGGATGCCTCAGAGGTAGAGAGTATCTCTGTGTTGAAGGATGCTTCTGCTGCCGTTTATGGTGCCCGTGCTGCCAATGGTGTTATCCTCGTTACTACCAAGAAGGGTAAGATGGGTGCACCTCGCATCTCTTATAGCGGTTCTTTCGGTTTTACCGATGAGTTTTCTCGTCCTAAGATGCTGAATGCTTATCAGTATGGTCGTTTGTACAATGCTGTTACTGCTGAGGACCCAACCAATACTTCTCTTAATGCGACTACTGCGCTTTTCCAGGCAGATGAGTTGGAGGCAATGAAGAGTCTGAACTATGATTTGCTCGATAAGTATTGGGAAACAGGTATGACTCAGAAGCACAGCGTGAACGTAAGTGGTGCTACCGATAAGGTGAACTATTTTGCAGGTATATCTTACTTCGATCAGGATGGTAACCTCGGTAAACTCAACTATAACCGTTGGAACTATCGTGCCGGTGTGGATGTAAAAGTAAGCAAGTGGTTGGGTGCTAATCTGACTGTTAGCGGTGACTATGCTACAAAGGAAAAGCCATTGGTAAAGGTGGGTGGATCTGGCGATGAGAAGGACTACAACCTCCTTCTGACCCGTCCTACTTACATGCCAGAATCAGTAAATGGCTATGATATCCTGGCTTATGGTCCTAGTAATACACAGAAGAACCAGAACCAGCAGTATAACTTTGCTACTCTGCAGAATAATGGCGACTACCGCAAGAACATGAATTCTAACCTGAATATCAGCGGAAGCCTTAATTATGATTTCGGTTGGAGCAAGATTCTGAAGGGATTGAAGTTGCGCTTCTCTTATTCCAAGAGTATTAATACCGATAAGGGTAATGAGTATGGTTCAAACTTCACCCTCTATCAGATGTTGACTCGTTATGGTAGCGGTAACCACCTTTATACTCCTACCAGCGGCGATAATGCAGATTTCGATTACCTGGCAGCGTCTAACTTCAATGGTGTGACAACCAATAATGGTGACTATCTGGCTCGTACCATGGTTCGTACTGATAATTATCAGATGAACTTCACAGCCCAGTATCAGCGCGATTTCGGTCAGCATCATCTGGGTGGTCTGTTCTCTATTGAAAAGTCTGAGGCAGAGAGTGAGTACTTGCAGGGAAAGCGTTTGACCCCATATCCTTTCACTACCGGTCAGTATAACTCTGCAACAGGTGAGATGACTACTATGTTTACCCGTAGTGAGAGCGGTACCCTTTCATATATCGGCCGTATCAACTATGCATACGCCAACAAGTATCTCTTCGAGGCTCTGGTTCGTTCTGATGCATCAACCAAGTTTGCTCCAAAGAACTACTGGGGAACTTTCCCTGCTTTCTCTGCAGGTTGGGTAATCTCTGAGGAGAGCTGGTTCCGCAACAAGGTGAAGGGAGTTGACTTCCTGAAGCTCCGTGCTTCCTGGGGTATGACCGGTCGAGACAATACAGCGGCATGGCAATGGATGCAGGTTTATGCACAGGATGCCAACCGTGGTACAGTATTCGAGACTGGTAAGGATTCTGGCAACCGTATCACTATCAACAAGAACAATTCTGCTGTAAATACAGATGTTCATTGGGATAAAGACTACAAGACCAACGTGGGTATTGATGCCCAGTTCCTCAACAACCGTCTGGCTGTAACCTTCGATTACTATTATGAGAAGAACCGCGAGATGCTGATGAATATCAAGCAGACTGTTCCTTCTACCGTAGGTACACAGAGTGCTGCATCCAACATCGGTGAGATGGATTCATGGGGTGGTGAGCTCTCTGTCACATGGAAGGATAAAATCGGTAAGGACTTCAAGTATCGCATCGGTATCAACACAGGCTGGTCTGATAACAAGGTGTTGAATATGGACTGGGTTACAGATTATCTCTATCGTCAGATTACTCCAGGACATCGTACAGACGTAGGTCTCTGGGGTATGCAATGCATCGGTATGTTCCGTAGCTTCCAGGATATTGAGGAATACTTCACGAAGTACAACATCTCTACTTATATGGGTCTGACCAAAGACCAGGTTCGCCCTGGTATGTTGATGTATAAGGATGTTCGTGGTGCTTACGATCCTGAGACAGGTACTTATGCCGGACCTGATGGTGTCGTAGATGTAGACAACGACCAGGTAGAGTTAGGTCACCGCAGCAGCAACCTCTATGGTTTGACCATGAATTTGGGTGCAGACTGGAAGGGACTTTCTCTGATAGCTCAGATTGGTGCAAGCTGGGGTGGTTATACCACACTTCCTGGTGCAGCATTGAAGCCAACTGGTAATCTGGAGTATTGCAACATGCCTTCATTCTGGAATCCAGACAATATGTTTGCTTATCAGGATGTATATGATGGCTCAGGTAATCTCGTAGTAAAGGAGAACCGTGAGGCTTACTATCCTAACCTGAAGTATACAGATGTGAATGCTGTTGCGTCTAGTTTTTGGAGAGTAAGTACAGCACGTGTGGCTCTGAACCGCTTGACCTTGGCTTATACTTTGCCAAAGAGCTGGTTGGGTAGCATCGGCATCAAAAGTTGCCGTATCAATATTACCGGTCAGAACCTCATCAACTTCTACAATCCATATCCAGACAACTTCATGAATCCTATGTCGGGATCATACGGAAGCTATCCTAACCTCCGTAAGTGGACTGTGGGTGTGAATCTCTCATTCTAATGAGATACTTATATAATTTTAAAAAGAAAAGAACAATGAAAACGACAATAAAATTATTCAGTCTTGGTTTGGTTTCAGCCTTGGCTTTCAGCTCTTGTAGTGACAGCTTCCTGGAGGAAAAGAAGAACTATGACAATGTAAATAAAGACGTCTACAACTATTATGAAGGATGTGATGGTCGTGTAAACGATATTTACAGTTGGTGTTTGCCGACAACCAACGATTTGACCTGGAAGTATCCTTCTATGGGTAATGCGGATGAGGCTGGTAAGTCTACTGAGGAATACAGTGGTCTCAGTTCTTTTGTAGACCCACAGGTTGAGCTGAGCTCTACCAGTACCACAAATTCGGTTCCTGATTTCTTCATGGGCGACCAGTCCAATATCCAGGCATCTGTATATGGTAGAATCCGTAATGTCAATGATGTAATCCAGGGTATCAGCGGCAGCACTCTTTCTGAGGAACAGAAGAATGAATTGCTCGGTCAGGTATATTTCTTCCGTGCATGGTGCTATTACAACTTGTTCAAGTGGTATGGCGGTGTGCCTCTGGTTAAGGAAACACAGGATCCTGTAGAAAGTTCTGTTACTCCTCGTGCTACGTCTAAGGAGACTTACGAGTTTATTCTTGATGACCTGAACAAGGCTGCTGATATGTTGGCTGCCAAGACAGAGAATGGCTCGGGATGGTCGGAGAAAGGCCGTGTAACTACTGGTACTGCGTTGGCATTGAAGGGTCGTTTGATGCTTTTGTGGTGTAGCCCTCTCTTCAACCGTGCAAACGATGAAAACCGTTGGAAGACTGCTTATGAAACCATGAAGTCCGATTTGGAGCGTATCAACAAGTGTGGTTATCACCTGTATACTGCCAATGACAATGTGAATGGTTCTGCCTTTGCCAAGATGTTTACCGATGGTGGTAATAATCCTGAGGCTGTGTTCGTTACCTTATATAATAATGTAACAGGTGATGGTCTCGATAATCAGAAGAACAACAACTGGGAGCGTCAGATTCGTCCGGCTAATACAGGTGGTAGCGGTAAGAATGCTTCTCAGATGCTGATTAATATGTTCCCGATGTCAGACGGTAAGCTTCCTGAGAGTTGCGATACTTATACCAAGTTGGCACGTTCAGAGAAGACTTTGGATAACGTGACTCCATTCCTGAATCGTGACAAGCGTTTCTACCGTACCTTCGCTTTCCCAGGTTTCCGTTGGGCTTACGATGGTAATGCGTCAGAGCGCGATGCGAACAACCCTTCGGATGGTGCCAACTACGTACTTTGGAACTATGTATGGTATACCAGCATGAATGATGCCGGCAACCCTGAGAGTGGTGATTCTTATGGTGCAGACAACCTGTTGAAGAGTCGTCAGGGTGTATATGTACGCAAGAAGAGTGATGATTTGGATGTCAATTCTACTCCTCTTTATAAGTACGTAGCTCTTGATACCAAGGGTGCTGCTCCATTCTATTCTGCTGCTCCGTTGATTGAACTCCGTTATGCTGAGGTTCTCCTGAACCTTGCTGAGGTTGCAGCAGGTGCTGGTCATCTGGATGAGGCTGTAGGATATGTTAAGCAGATTCGTGAGCGTGCAGGTTATTCAGCTGCTAATTCAGAGGATGATGGTATCACACCTGCAGCTTACAATGATCAGGCTACCTGTATCTCTCAGATTCTCTATGAGCGCCAGATTGAGTTTGCTTACGAGGGTAAGCGTTTCGATGACCTCCGCCGTTGGATGCTCTTCGATGGTGGTACTGGCAAGGTAGAAGGTGCTCCTTCTACATGGACATTGACTGGTTGGGGTGGCAATACCTGTACATGGCTTGGTTTCAAGGCGTTGAACGGTCAGCGTCGTGAGAATATCCAGTATCGTGTTGCTGATAAGTATGGCGTAGGTGGTACAACTTTCAATTCAGACCCATTGTTGAAAGCTGGAACTGTGCGTCCTGATGGTGTTGATCTCCGTAAGGATGATTTGAATACTCAGCTCGAGAACTTGTCTACATGGTATAAGGACAACTTGGTAATGAAGGTACAGAAGGGTGACGGTTACGATTCTAACAAGAATCTCCTCTACATGAACTTCCGTCCTAAGTATTACTTCTTAGGCTTCTCTTCTGGTACATCTAACGCCAACAAGGCTTTGCCTCAGACCATCGGTTGGGGTGATTACAACAATGGTGGTGCCAATGGTACCTTCGACCCATTGGCTGAGTAATGTCAAGAGAGGAATGACGATATAGTCATAACATAATATATTAAGGTTGCGGGGTGTGTTCTCTTTTTAGAGAATGCACCCCGTTTTCTGTCTCTGATATTTTCTGTAGGAGAGTGTGTCTAAGTCTGGATAATAGTTGGCGCACAACAGTTGACCACCGCATGCACATCACCTGTTGTGCATGCGCATATCAGCTGTTATGCAAGCGCACAACAGCTGTTGTGCGACCGGAGATACTAACTATCTCGCCAACATATCCTATCTTTCCCAGCAACATATCCTATGTTTTCCAGCAACAAGAAGAGAGGGTGTGCCGTAAGTCCATAATACAGGCTCGCAAGTCCGTTAGGCGTAATAAGTAACGCGAGTCCGCTAGGCGTTCCTGCGGATTTGCAATCCGCAGACAAAAAAGGCTCGACCTCTTTATTGGGGATTTGTAATCCCCAGCCGTAGGCTTTTCATATCTCCAAACTATATTTGCATTTTCGCTTGAGGCGGATTGCAAATCCGCCGGAACGCCTAGCGGGCTTGTCCTCAACTTCTGCCAAGAAGTCTGTTCGCTATAATATGGCTGGCCAGCAGGTGAATGCTTCTTATAAGGGTCTCGTTATCGAGAATGGCAAGAAGTTCGTTCAGAAATAATCTGACGTTATTCGGTTAGAATTTTAAGATAAAAGAAACAATCATAAAAGGGAGCGCATCACTAATGGTTGCGCTCCCTTTTTTGCATCTCTCAGGATGCTGAGTTATATGAAAAATGCACTTTCTAAGGTGCAGATTGCCTTATTGTATGCAAGTTTTCTTCGAACTGATTACCTTGCCATCCTTCAATGCCTTGATGATATAAACACCTGATGGGAGAGAATCGAGATTCTTGCCTTTTCTCACCTTGATACCTGCAGCATTGTATACCTCGTAGCTATCGGCTGCGGTTGAGGTCTGAATGTTTTGAATGCCTGTTGCAGAACCGTCTGTCAGATAGAAATGGAAGGTGCGGGTATAGGTGCTGATGTTGTCATCATCGCTTACCTTGACAGTATAATCTACGAGCGCCTTGCCACAATCTTCGTTGGCGGTGAAGATATATTCACCCTCGTTGGCACCCGTATCATGACTCATCTTGCTCATCGCATCACCCTTAGCCTCGCATTCAAACTGAGGATTGTTGGTGTAGCCATCTGCGTTTTCATCGGCATTTCCATCACTTACGCCTTTTACTTCCTCCCACCAGTCTGGCATTCCGTCCTGGTCGGTATCCGGGTAATAGCGATGTGGAAAGTACGTTGCAGGGAAGCTACCTGGTCTTTGTCGGTTGCCTTCACCTTGATGTCGATGAGGCAGTCGGCAGCCTTTTTGTTGAGGCTGATGGTGAGGATTCCCTTCTTATTGAGTTTCATCTTGCCTTCCTGTGGCTGGATGCTGTTCTCCAGGGTGAAGACTGGCTGCTGGTTGTAACCGGCGAAATACTGCTTCAGGTCGATAGTCAGCTTATTGCCTGCTGAGGTGATGAAATGTGGTTCTGCAAGCCAGTTGAGATAACGTTCCAGCTGCGTATATTCGCCATCGGTCAGCTCGTTGTTGTCGGCAGCTGACGGGTTGGTACCAGCCAGCTTCTCCCACCAGTCTGGCATTCCATCCTGGTCGGTATCCCAGTTGGCAGGGCGACGGTCGGTGAGTGCTTCAAACTCCTTCCAGGCATCGTTGCCGGCATCCAGGTTGTCATCTATCAGTCCTTTCTTGCCGGTCTTGGAACCAACATATTTATAGGTTCCGTTCAAGGTTTCTTCTACCATGCGCTGGTCGTGCTGGTCGATGCAAGGCTGGTTGGCTCCCACATCGCTCAATACGTTCTTGAAGGCAGCGCGGGCACTTTCTACCTTGGCATAGGATGGGAAGAATGGTTTGTCGGTAAATACCTTCCAGTTGACTACCTGTCCGTGAGAAGTGGTATATTTGTAGGTTTCGCCTTCCTTGTCGCTGACCAGTTCTCCATGCTTTCCTACCACAGCTCCTGCATTCTGTTTCATATCGCCCACATAGTTCTGGCGGATATTATCGTGCATGTAGTAAGCCTGACTTCCCTGGCCGGTACCTTCCAACTGGGCATTGAGGATATATTTCATGCTGGTGGCTGGTCCCATCTTGTAATAGTTGCCAACAAAGTTTACTTCGTGGGCTCCTCCGTCGCAGGCACGGTTGCCCCAGTTGTATACTACATTATTAAAGAGATCGAGCTTTCCGGCATAATATCCGGCTCCGTCCAGTCCGCCACCCATACTCCAGTTTCTTCCTTCGTTGTTGGCAAGCAGGTTGTGGTGGAACGAGCCTACATTACCACCGATGGTTGCAGCATAACCATGCTTGGCGTTGACATAATTCTGATGACCAGCCTGGTTGAGTGCTTCGGAGATGAGGTTGTGCTGGAAAGAGATGTTCTTGCCGTTGCGGCTGGAGAAAGCCTCGTCGATGGTCCAGCCTACCGAACAGTGGTCGATGATGGTATTGTCGCAGCCTGCAGCACCCAGTCCGTCGAGGGTAATGGTCTTGCCGTTTTTATCGAGATATTTTCCCAATCGGAGACGGATGAAGCGGAAGATGCCTTCTGAGCCGAAACCGAAAGGATGCTCACGGAGAAGGATTCCCTTGCCGGGTGCAGTCTGTCCGGCTACCGTGATGAATGGATCGGAACAAACCAGACGGTCTTTCAGGTCGATGATGCCGGCAACATCGAAGACGATGGTACGAGGTCCCTTAACCTTTGTGATTCCGTATCGGAGAGAGCCTGGCTGCGGATTCTCAGGGTTATCTTCTAAAGAGGTAACATGATAAACCGAACCGCCACGACCGCCGATAGCAAATCTTCCATATCCCTCGGCACCTGGGAAGGCGAGACGGCGTGGACGGAAGTTCCATACTTCGCCCTCTGAAACCTTGCCGTTGGCATCTCCCTCGTCTACACGCCAGTAATAATCGTTGGCGCTGCTGAGACCGGTGACTTCGAAAGCGGCTTCTTCTGTGGTGGCAACCTTCTTCAACTGGTCGGCGCGCTGTCCTATATAAATAAGGTGTTGCTTGGCACCTTCGCCGGCTTGCCAGCGAAGAACAACCTTGCCTCCTTCTGCATTGACGTGAAGATCATCATCGGCAGGATAAGGGTTGAGAGCGGTGGCTTTCGGGTTGGCTTTGTCGAATACCAAACCATTGATGGTGAGCGTGTTGTTTGCGTTATCCACACCTTGTAACTGATAGTGGATAACTACAGGCTGGTCGTCGGTTACATCAAATTCAATGTACGACTGGCCGCTCTGCGATGCCTTCATCTCTCTTACGGTCTGCTTAATATCCTGTGCAAGAATCTCCTGCATCATGCTCTTCTGCTGGATACGCTTCTTGCCTTTCTTAACGGTAGTTATCTGTTCCTTCTCTCTGGAAACCTGGATAGAAGGAATATTGCCGGTAAGTCCGTCTACGATGTTGTGATAGGCAAGGAGAGAGTGATGCCCCGGTTTCAGACCTCGGATGGTGATGCGGAGCTGGGCATTATCGCCTTTTGACGGATATACTACGATACCATCGCTGGTGAGTCGGTCGCCCAACTGTATGCCCTGCTTAAACCAGTTGGATTTGATAATCTGGTCTTTTACGGGAGTATCGAGTGTAATCTCCAGTCCACCCAGAGCAAACTGGTATGTATTGCCCTGCTTCACGCCAACGGGAGTGAAATTGAGGGCTGTAACTTCAGCAGCCTTTCTGCTGGCGATATTGAAATCAATTTGCTGCGCCTGGCTTGAAAGCGCCATCAGCGAAGCGGCAACTAAGGGGAAGCATCTTCTGTTCATCATTTTTCAACTTTATGTTTTTTGTTTTATGTTTCAATAAAATAATAGATAAGTAACTTTCGTTTATATATTATTAGGTGTAAGACGTTCCTGCGGATGAAATGTCGCCACCTGTTCCCGAAAAAATGCGCATGTTCATTGAGGACAAAAGAAAGGGAAAGGCGTCTTTAAGATATAACGAACAAACAATATTAAAACAATGCAAAGAAGTAAGAAGATTTTCGCTGCGATGGCATTGACTATCTTGCCAGCAGCAACTTTCGCTCAGTATCCTACTATTACAAAGGAGGCTCAGGCGAAGATTGATTCTATGCAAGCTGCATGGACAGCCCATTCTGATTCTGCTTGGGCTGTGGCTTTCCCTATTGTAAAACAAGAGGCAATGGCAGGACGTCCTTATGTGCCATGGGCTTCCCGTCCATACGATTTGCGCCAGGCTAAGATTCCTGCATTCCCAGGTGCTGAGGGTGGCGGTATGTTTACCTTCGGTGGCCGTGGCGGCAAGGTGCTGACTGTGACCAATCTCAATGATGCTGGTCCTGGTTCTTTCCGTTGGGCTTGCGAACAGGGTGGTGCCCGCATCATTGTCTTCAATGTATCGGGAAATATTGTATTGAAGACTCCAATCATTGTCCGTGCTCCTTATATCACCATCGCCGGACAGACAGCTCCTGGTGAGGGCGTGATGATTTCGGGTGAATCTTTCCAGGTTGATACCCATGATGTCATCGTTCGCCACATGCGTTTCCGCCGTGGTAATACCCATGTATGGTATCGTGAGGATTCTTTCGGTGGTAATCCGGTAGGTAACATCATGATTGACCACTGCTCTTGCGAGTTTGGTCTGGATGAGAATATCTCTTTCTACCGCCATATGTTCGATTTGCACGACGGTAAGCCAAAACGCAAGGTGCCAACGGTGAATGTAACCATCCAGAATACCATCTCTGCCAAGGCACTCGATACTTGGAACCATGCCTTTGGCAGTACAATCGGTGGAGAGAATTCTACCTTCATGCGTAACCTCTGGGCGGATAATACAGGCCGTAACCCTTCTATCGGATGGGGTGGTGTGTTCAACTTCGTGAACAACATCGTTTACAACTGGGTACATCGTACAGCAGATGGTGGTGAGTTCTCAACCATGAGCAACTTCATCAACAACTATTATAAGCCAGGACCTCTTACTCCGAAGGGTGCCATCAGCTACCGTATCGTGAAGAGCGAAAGCCGAAGCAACAAACTCTTCCCTTGGGCTCAGTATGGTCGTATTTATGCTGAAGGAAATATCGTAGAAGGCAACGAGGCTGTAACCAAGGATAACTGGAACGGCGGTATTCAGATTGCTGATAAGGATCTTCCAAATGGAATACCTGCAGATGTAAAGGCTCTGATGCGTTCTAACGAACCATTCGCCATGCCACACATGACCATTATTCCTAAGGACCAGACTTTTGATAAGGTACTTGAGAATGTGGGTGCAACCATTCCTTCCCGCGATATCGTGGACCAGCGCATCGTAGAAGAGGTTCGTACCGGTCAGGCTTACTATGTAAAGAAACTGCCTAAGAAGAATCCATACGGCGACTTCTGGGGATTGGCTGACAAGTCGAAGGCTGAAGATGGCAGTTTTAAGTACCGCCGTCTGGACAAGGAATCCTATAAGTTGGGTATCATCACAGACATCTGCCAGGTTGGTGGATTCCCTAAATATAAGAAGGTGAAGCCTTATGTAGATACAGATGGCGACGGTATGCCTGATGAGTGGGAGATTGCCAACGGCCTGAATCCTAACGACCCTAGCGATGCCAACAAGGATTGCACTGGTGACGGATATACCAATATCGAGAAGTATATCAATGGTATCAGCACCAAGGAAAAGGTGGATTGGACTGACATGAAGAACAACCACGATACTTTGGCTGAGAAGGGAAAACTCCTGTAAATCAGAAATGAATGCCCGGAGTTGTTTCTCCGGACTCATTTCTTAATGCATGACAAGAATATGGAAAAACTTTTGAGAAATAAGTTGTTAGGCGCAGCCTGTCTGCTCTTGCTCCCTTTGGGAGCAGGAGCACAGGTACAGCTCGACAGCGTGGGGCGTGATGCCAAGTATGTGAACAACATCATCGCCCGTTCGCAGAAAATCGTGGATGCGCTGCAACTGACTGATAAAAGCAGCAAGCAGAATGTGCTCCACATCATCTGTAACCGTTATTTCCTGCTGAACGATATCTATGAGAAGTTCGGCAAGAATAAGGCTGAGCGTGATGCGGAACTCTATAAGCACCACTTTGAATTTGCTGCCAATCTGGAAAACTATCTCTCAGAGAAGCAGGTAGAGCAGGTGAAGGATGGTATGACCTTCGGTGTCGTTCCGAAAACCTATCAGGCTCATCTGGAGATGATTCCTTCTCTGAAAGAAAACGAGAAACTCCAAATTCTCAATTGGTTGAAAGAAGCTCGCGAGTTTGCCATTGATGCCGAAAATTCCAAGGCTAAACATGGCTGGTTCGGAAAATACAAAGGACGCATCAATAACTGGCTCACCAAACGGGGCTACGACCTGAAGGCGGAGCGCGAGGGGTGGTATAAGCGTATTGAAGCGGCAAAGAAAAAATAAACAGTTTCCGTAAGGTTATAAAAACTCTGATGAAACAAGAGGTATGAAAAGATTATTTTCTATATGGATATTTACGTTAGTAGGGGGTGTGCAAATCTTTGCGCAACCCTTCGCGTTTGATTTTAGCTACGTGGGCTACCAGCAGAGCGAAAAGGAGATTCCGGGTGCGGACGTTGTGGTCTTCGTAAAATGGAAAGAAGGCGACCAGAGCGCTCGCATACAGAAAGCCATCGACTTTGTTTCTGCCCGCAAAATGGATAAGAAGACGGGACTACGAGGGGCTGTCTTGCTCGATAAGGGTGTATTCGAACTCTCACAGCCGCTTCGCATCCAGACTTCGGGCGTGGTGCTGAGAGGTACTGACCGCAATCAGACGGTGTTATATAAAAAAGGTGTAGACCGTGGGGCGGTGGTGTATCTGGAAAGCGAAAAGCAGATGCAGATGCTGGGCGAACCAATAAAACTGTCTGCTCCCTGGAAGTTGGGAGAGCGGAAGGTGACACTGCCTGCCGGCTGCAAGATGGGCGATGAAATCCTGATTGTCCGACCTTCTACCAAGGAATGGATTCAGAAGATGGGCTGTGCTGACTTTGGTGCAGGCAAGGATCTGGGCTATTGGGGCTGGCATCCGGGAGAAATCGATGTGCGCTGGACCCGTAGTATGGTTTCTGATGGAAAGGGAGGATTGCAGTTGGATGCTCCTTTATCCATGTCGCTCGGTCAGGATGATGCGGAATGCTTCGTTCAGCGCATCGCCGGTAATGACTGGCGCTTGAAGAATGTGGGTGTAGAAAATCTCACGATAGATTCTGAATATGATGCTACCAATCCGAAGGATGAAAACCATGCCTGGGAGGGTGTATATATTAATAAGGTGAAAGATGGTTGGGTGAGAATGGTGAATTTCCGCCATCTGGCTGGTTCGGCTGTAGTAACCCAGCGTGATGCTTCCCGTATCACGGTAGAGGATTGCATTTCTCAGGCTCCTGTCTCAGAAATCGGTGGCTACCGTCGTCGCACCTTTCTCTGTATGGGCGAACAATGTCTGTTCCAGCGTTGCTATTCTGAACAGGGCATGCACGATTTTGTGGCTGGTCTCTGTGCAGCGGGTCCTAATGCCTTCGTACAATGTGATGGTTATGAATCGCTGGGTTATAGTGGTGCAGTGGGACCTTGGTGTACAGGATTGCTCTTCGATAATGTGAATATCGATGGCAATGACATCAAGTTCTGCAATCTCGGTCTCGAAGGTTACGGCATCGGATGGAATACAGCCAACAGCCTCGCTTACCAATGTACGGCTGCCGGAATCTTTGCCGACAGCATTCCTGATGGCAGCAACAACCATGTGTTTGCCTGTTGGGCGCAGTTTAACGGTTCTGGCGATTTCCAGCAATGTAACAATCATGCCAAACCATGGAGCCACTTTGCATCTCTTCTGGAGAAACGCCTGGGTAGGGATGTCTCTGCTCAATGTCGTGTGCTGGAGAGAGAACGCAACAATGTGAGCAATAATCCTACCTATGATGTGGCACAGAAGATGGTGGAAGAGGCGCGCAAACCTCGCATCACCATGCAGATGTGGATAGCAGACAGCGCCCGGTTCATGGCTTCTGTTTCTCCTGTTAGGGCTATGGATGTGGATAAAATCAAGGAACGTTCTAAGAAAAAGGCGGATCTTGCCCATGCCGGGAAGCCTGTCTTCGCGATAAAGGAGGGTAAAATCATGGTGGCTGATACGCTGTTGAAGGGTGCAAGAATGAATACCCCTTGGTGGAACGGACGTGTTCGTTACTCGGCTTTCCCTAAGATTGCCGATGCCGTGACCCGTTTTGTGCCGGGAATGGAGGGACAGGGCACTACCACCCGTGTGGATAGTGTGGTGGTTCATCTTCGTAATAAGCATGTGGTGCTCTTTAATCAGAACTACGGCTTGTGGTATGACCGCCGTCGTGACGACCACGAACGTGTGCGCCGCCGTGATGGAGATGTCTGGGCTCCGTTCTATGAACAGCCTTTTGCCAGAAGCGGACAGGGCACGGCTTGGGACGGACTGAGTAAGTATGACCTTACAAAGTTGAACCCGTGGTACATCAGCCGCATTAAGGAATTGGCAGAAAAGGGAGCCAAGAATGGTTTGCTGGTTATCAACCAGCACTATTTCCAGCATAATATCCTGGAGGCAGGTGCCCATTGGGTAGATTGTCCATGGCGCCCAGTCAACAATATCAATGGTACGGTGTTCCCTGAACCTGTTCCTTTTGCAGGTGATAAGCGTGTATGGATGGCTGAATACTTCTATAATATAGATAATCCGGTGATGCGCCAGCTGCATAAGCAGTATATCATGAAGATGCTGGATGCCTTTGCTGATGAGCCGAACGTGATTCAGTCGATTGGCGAGGAATATACGGGACCTTATCATTTTACGAAGTTCTGGTTGCAGACCGTTGCCGAATGGGAGGCTAAGACGGGCAAGCATGTCTGGGTGGCTTTGTCGTGCAACAAGGATGTGCAAGATGCCATCCTCCAGGATCCGGAGTTGAGAAAGGTGGTTGACATCATTCATATTGAACAGTGGTATTATACCCAGAAGGGACTTTATGCTCCTGAAGGAGGCAAGAATCTGGCACCTCGCCAGTATCAGCGTCGCCTTCGTCCGGGCAAGGTTACCTATGATGATGTCTTCAAGAGTGTGAGCGAGTATCGTCAGGCTTATCCTGAGAAGGCTGTCATTTACAGTGGGGCTTCGGCACCCGAGAATGGCAAGGCAGTGATGGATGCCGGCGGCTCCTGTCCGAATGTGAAGTAATATGTAAGATGTAATAAAAATAGAGAAGATGAAAAGAATGATGATAACAGAATCTGTAAGAAATCTTTTATTGGATTCCGACTTTCTGGAGTCGGTACTCGGTTCTCCTATCGTAGAACCGGATGCCAACTCTGGGAGGCCGGCATCTTCTCGAAAGTTTGAGAAAATGTATCTTCCTGCCGAAATAGAGCAGGCAAAATATGTTCTTCTTCATCTTGACGAGATTTCTGACTTGTTGTCTGAAACAGATATAGAAGAACTGAAAAATCGCATAAAAAGCCATTTGTACCCTTAAAATGGGAGGAAAAATACACTGAATACCAATTTTTCCCATTCATTTACCTGATTTTTCCTTAGAGTTTGCCGCATTTAGGCTACTTTTGCACCATCAACAAACAAAAGTACACCTAAGATGAAAACAAACTACAATAACATCAGAGAAAGAGAGGAAGCAGCACAGACGTTGCTCGCTGCCTATCGCCAAGGCGACCAGAACGCTTTCATATCTTTATATGATATGTACGCGGAAATGTTGCTCAATTATGGTCTGTGTATTACATCAGACAAAGAACTTGTAAAAGATTGTGTACAAGATGTGTTTATCAAACTCATCTCTAAAAGCCAGGATTTACAAGTTACAAAGGTAACCTCTTACCTGCTCATTTCTCTCCGCAACAGATTGCTGGATGAGTTTCGCCGCAAGAACTATATGACGGAGACTGCGGTGGAGGATATCCGTATCTCTACAACTGTAGAAGATGTGGAAAACTCTTATATCCTTGATGAAAGTTCGCTCAATAATGTTCGTAAGGTACAGATCCTGATGGATGAGCTGACACCACGCCAGCGCCAGGTGTTCACCTTATATTATATAGAGCAGCGCAAATATGAGGACATCTGCGACATCATGCAGATGAACTATCATAGTGTACGCAACCTGGTACATCGTGGCATGTTGAAGTTACGTGCAGCCGTAGCAGTATAAACTCTTCTGAAGGAGAAAGGTGTTTGACTGATGTTATTGGTAGACCCGAAATAGAGATTTGCACTTTTAGGTTAGTGATTATCAAAAATAGGTTTATTATAGTTATAAAAAATAGGCAGGGGACTCCGTGAGGAATCTCCTGCTTTTTGTTTTATGTCTTGTTGTTTCGCTTTACCCCAGCAACGCTTCCGCTACCTTGATGTCGAATGGAGTGGTAATCTTGATGTTCTCACGATTACCATCAACCATCGCAACCTGACAGCCAAGACTTTCTACCACCGAAGCATCATCGGTAAACTGCTCCT